>JAEEGL013574031.1_pt1 | contig 14092 bp, 10 predicted proteins | sample 9134231 | NCBI WGS metagenome assembly JAEEGL01 (sample SAMN16246548, study PRJNA631951) | gut metagenome | biome: gut microbiome; feature: rumen; material: fiber-attached | host: Bos | place: Iran: Karaj | collected 2018-10 | reverse complement strand
CGTTGTAAACGATGGTCGGCAGATCGTTGCCTGCAGGAGCGGAAATAACGACTTTCTTCGCGCCGGCGTTGATATGCGCCTGCGCTTTTGCCTTGGAGGTATAGAAACCGGAGCATTCCAGGACAACGTCGACGTCCAGTTCTTTCCAAGGGCAGTTATTCGCATCGGGCTCTTTGTAGATCTTGATGGTCTGGCCTTTTACCGTGATCGTTCCGGCTTCGTCGTCAGCCACTACGTCGCCTTCGCAGCCAAGGTCGATATAACGGCCCTGTGTGGAATCATATTTCAGCAGATGCGCAAGCATCTTGGGGCTGGTCAGATCGTTGATTGCTACTACTTCATACCCTTCAGCGCCAAACATCTGGCGGAACGCAAGACGGCCGATCCGTCCGAAACCATTGATTGCTACTCTAACAGCCATTTTTCATACCTCCTAAATATAATAAATTCTTTTACTTAAACGATATAGTTTGATATTTTTTTATCATTCACAATTTTATGACCGATCAGGTCCGTTGTCAATGATTAATCCGTGATCGTGAAATACTCTCTCGGGACGTAGCCGTTATAGTCTTTTCCGGTAGGAGTCCCGTTTCCGTCGGTCTCATGATAAATGACGTAAAGCCACGTCCCGTCGCTGCTGATGATCTCCGCCGAGTACTGCGGGAAGATCGTACCGTAGGTCTCCCTGGCGGGATCGGTGACGTCCATCACTTTATTCTTCCGGACACGCACCGCCTGGTTTGCAACGGCTTTTTTCCCGGCCAGCGGATCTGCCGCAGGGGCGGTCGTCGACGCGGGAGCCGGTGATACTGCCGGTGTCGTCGAGGCTGCAGAAACCGCGGAAGCCGTTGAAGCCACTGAAGCTACCGGCCTTGCTGAGGACTGCGCCGGTGCCGTCGAAGCCGCAGGCCTGGTTGAAGACACAGACGAAGAGGCCGCTGTCGACGCGGGCCTCGTCGACGCCGCGGAAACGGCGGATGCTGCGGATGACGCTGACGCTGCGGGCTGTGTCGTTGACGCGGACGACGCGGACGCCGTCGAAGCTGCAGGTGCCGTTGAAGCCGTTGAAGCCGCCGGTCTGGTTGAAGACGCGGATGACGTCGATGCCGCAGGCCTGGTTGAAGACGCGGACGACGCAGACGCCGTCTGTGCCGGTGCCGCTGACACTGAGGATGCCGGGGATGCCGGACTTGCCGCAGACGCGGCAGAAGCCGCGGATGCCGCCGGTGCCGTCGTCGAAGCGGATGCAGCAGGAACGGCAGGATCTCCTGCAGGAGAAGGCGTCGCGGACGAAGGCGTCGTCTCGGCAGACGGTTCGCCGGTCTGTTCCGGTTCAGCTTCCTGCCCGTTCTGGGATTCGTTCTCCGGCTCCTGTGTTTCTTCAGAAGGTTCCTGTTCTGTCTGTTCCGGTTCCGGAACGGTCACCTCGCCGATATTCTGGCCGCTCTCGATGGCAAGCAGATTGCCGATCCTCGTTTCGATGGCATCCTGAAGGTCCTTGGTGAACTTTTCAAGATCGTCGCCCGACGTCAGCAGTTCGTTGTACTCGTCGTTTACCCTTTTGCTGAGCGCCACGACGTCATCCTGGCCGGAGATCTTTTTGATATAGTTCTGGATATCCTCAGACTGCTCGTTATTATTGATATAAAACTTTCCGTCTCCGTCGGTGCAGACGTACATGGTCTGCATGCCGGGAACTTCTTTGGCGAAATCCGAAAACTTCACATGTGTATAAACATAGGCGATATAGCTGTCCGAAACCGGACCCGGCTTCGTATAAACCTTTACGACCGGATAGTTGTAAATATACTCCGAGATCGCGCGCATCCGGATCAGGTCGTTTTTCTCCAGGCTGGGATTCGCCGCTGTCAGTACTTCCTCGTCATAATTCGTCAGCGCGTTGTAATAACCGCGGAAGAACGTATTAAGTTCAGGATTTTCATCTTCAGCCAGCGGGGCATTCGTCGGAACGGTAATGGTATTCTCCGGGATCTCGGAAAGCGCCGCTTCCTGGATCACCGGTTCTTCCTGTTCTTCGATATTCCCGCGGTGCAGCGCCGTCCAGACAGCGCCGATGACGAGGGCGGCCAGGATCAGCGGAAGCACTACGACAGGCGCCATACTGCGCTGTTTCTTACGGGTGCTGCCCGGCTTCTTCACATTCTTTTTCGTTCCGGCATTCCTGAGCGCCTGCGCTACTCTTTCCGCTTCGTCGCCGGTATGGGCCGGCGCGGCTTTTTTGTCAGCGGCGTCATCAGGCAGCTCCGGCGTTTCCAGATCGACTTCCTTGAGATAATCGACCGGTTCGTCTTTTTTCACAGCTTTACGCGGTTTCGGTTTCGGTCCTGCTTTCGGTTTTTCCTGTACCTTCGGCTCTTCAGCGGGTCCGGGTTCTCCGATGATCTTTTCGATCTCCGCCTTTGCGTCGGCCATCGGCGCCGTATCTTCTTTAAAAAGATCGTCCGGCGTGATAATACCGGCGTCCTCGATCCCTGCCGCGGCAGCGGCTTTCGCGTGCGCCCGTTCGGCCTGCCGGGTCCTCCTCTGCAGCTTTTCAATCGCTTCGTGGATATCTTCGCTGGCCTGTTCAAGTTTCTCCGTGCTGTCTTCCATGATCTGGTCGACCGTATTCCGGATCACTTCTTCGGCCGCGCCCGCGTCATCGATCTTCCGCGTCGCAAAGCGTGAAGGTTCCTGAGACGGTGAAGCCGTCCCGGTCTTACTGCCGGACGTCCCGGCATCCGCCTCCTGCTGAACGTCAGCCTTCTCCGGGATCTTTTCAGGATCAGCGGCATCGGCAGCCGGTTTTATCGTTTCTTCCGTATCGGGACGGTCAGCGGATGACACCTCTTCCGGACGAACGTCTTCAGTCCCGCCCGACAAAGCTTTCTGCAGTCCTTCCCTGATTTCCGGAGGGAGATCATCTACTTTGACAGTCTGGACCTGGTTCAATTCATCACTCATTTATCGACTCCTTATAAAGGTATGCAAATTCTGTTCATAGTCCTTTTTATTATACTATGAAACAGGCAGAATATCAGCGTTATTCTTAAAAAATGCGAACGGAGAACGGCCCGCCGGAAACGGTCATTGATCCGTTTGCCGGCGGGCCGGTGAATTTGGTGAATCACGATGCGCTGAAGCGGCATTCGCAAACGACGGGGATCCCCTGTCAGAACATCCTGCCCTCCCCGCCGTAACGGTTCGCGCCGTTCTGCCACAGGTCGGCGTTGGTTCCCATTTTTGCCTTCAGCGCGAGGGACAGATCGTCCAGCTTCCTGATCACGTCATCCGGGACTTCGGCTTCATAGGCCTGCATGTTCTGGTCCAGCTGGCGGATGGTCCGGCACCCGGTCAGGATGCTTCCGACGTTCTTCCTGCTCTTCAGGAATCCGAAGGCCAGCGCCGGCATGGAGAGGCCGCTTTCTTCGCTCAGTACGCGCAGTTCGTCCAGGAACTCGAATATTTCCTTTTCAAAACCGTGGTCCGTATGGATCCCGCCCCACTTGGAATCATACATACGGTTGGCGCGGCGCTCGACCGGAACGTCTTCCAGCGTTTTGAACTTTCCGGTCAGAAGGCCCTGCGCCAGAGGACTGTATGCCCAGACGGGGATGTTTTCTTCTTCCAGGACAGGGCTCATCTGATATTCCGTCAGACGCCAGACCAGGGAATAAGCGAGCTGGTCCAGGACAACGCCCTTCCCGCGGATGCTTTCCATACATTTTTTCCCGTAGTTGCAGACGCTGACCAGCCTGATCTTGCCCTGCGCCTTTAATTCTTCAAACGTACCGAACGTCTCTTCCGGATCCACGTCCGCGTTCGGCCAGTGGATCTGGTAGATGTCGATATAATCTGTCTGCAGCCGCTGCAGGGAATCGTCGCAGGCTTTGATCAGCGCGTCATGCGTCAGGTGGTCCGAATAGACCTTGGTCGCCAGGATGACCTTGTCGCGGATCCCTTTGATCGCATTGCCGACGACCGTCTCCGCCCGGCCGTCGCCGTACCTTTCCGCCGTATCGATCAGATTGATCCCTCTGTCAACTGCCTCCCGGAGCGTATCGACCGCGGCGTCTTTGTCGCAGGCCCCCCAGAGCGACACGTCCGAATACGCCCAGGTACCCAGACTCAGGCCGGATATTGAAGTTTTCCCGTCGTTCAGAAGTGTGTAGTTCATAAATACCCCCTGTAAGAAAAAACCGTAAAACAAAACCTTACCAAGTTCATTATACATGCTGGTCCCATAATGAGCCATACACGCGGAAACCGCCTGAAAACAGGCGTTAAGCCGGTATTCAGGCGGTTCCTTATCTGCAACCGGCGGGAATCGAACCCACATTAATGGCGTCGGAGGCCACCGTTCTATCCGTTAGACTACGGTTGCGCATATGCGCCGCTTTTGCGGGAAAACGTCTGTCTCCGGACTGTCCGCGGCGCATTCACAGGTTAATACTATATCAGATTTCCTCGATCAGTTCAAGGCTCCGTTCGGCGTTCATCGTGCTGCACATTTCGACCAGCTTTTCAAGCGGGACGTTCTGCAGCTGCCTGTTAGAGCCGCGCAGGTTGATGGAAACGGTTCCTTCCGCCGCTTCCTTATCCCCGACGACGATGACGTAAGGAGTTTTGAAGGTCTTAAAGTATTTGATCTTCTCCTTCATATTCCGGTCCGTGTAATCGGCTTCGATCCGTACCCGCGCGGCGGTCAGGCGGTCAGCCACCTTTTTCGCGTACTCATTGTGCTCCTCGCGGATCGGGACGATACCGACCTGGACCGGGCACAGCCAGAACGGGAACGCGCCCTTGAAGTTCTCGGTAATGATCCCGATGAAGCGCTCGAGGGAGCCGTACAGGGCGCGATGGATAACGACCGGCATCTGAAGGCTGCCGTCCTGCGCCTGATAGGTCAGTCCGAAATTATGCGGCAGCTGGAAATCCAGCTGGATAGTGCCGCACTGCCACTCTCTTCCGAGCGCGTCCTTGATCTGCAGATCGATCTTCGGGCCGTAGAAAGCGCCGTCGCCTTCGTTGATCTCATAACCGCCCTCGCCGTATTTCTCGTCGAGGATCTTCTTTAACGCGGCTTCCGCGCGGTTCCATACTTCGATATCGCCCATGAAGTCGTCCGGTCTGGTGGAAAGCTCGGCCCGGTACGTAACGCCGAATGTCTTATAGATCTCGTTCGCGATGGAAAGGATATCGTCGATCTCTTCTTCGATCTGGCTTTCCATGACAAAGGTATGATCGTCGTCCTGCCGGAATTCCTGTACGCGGAACAGGCCGTTCATCTGTCCGGATTTCTCCTTCCGGTGAAGTACGTCGTACTCGCTGTAACGGATCGGCAGCTCTTTATAGGAATGGACCGTCCGCTTATAGGTCACCATCGCGTTCGGGCAGTTCATCGGTTTGGCCGCCATGGTATCGTCGCCCTGCAGGTCGAACAGCGGGCTGCCGGCAGGAAGCTTCACTTCCGCCGTTTCCGCCAGGCCTTCCTGGAGATTGTCAAGGACGCCCGGGATCTCCGCGTCCGCCTTCATCCAGCCGGCGATGCCCGGAACCATAAACATGTTATTGACGTAATGTGCCCAGTGTCCGCTGATCAGCCAGAGCTTTTTGTTGTTGATGACCGGGGCCGAGATCTCGGTATAGCCGTGCCTGTCCTGAAGCTCCCGGGAATACCTGAGAAGCTCCTGGTACATACGCCATCCGCGGGGCAGCCAGTACGGCATTCCGGGCGCGGTCTCATCAAACATAAACAGTTCCAGCTGGGCGCCGATCTTCTTGTGATCGCGTTCCAGCGCTTCGGCGATCATGGCTTTATGCGCCTTCAGCTGCTGTTTGTCCGGGAACGCGTACGCGTAAACACGCTGCATGCGGTCTCTCTTCTCATCCCCGCGCCAGTACGCGCCGGAAACGGCACGGATCTCGAAAGCAGCTCCCATCAGTTCCTGGGAGTTGGAAATATGCGGGCCGCGGCAAAGATCCACAAAATCGCTGCCGGTATAATAAACGGTCAGTTTTTCGTCTTCCGGCAGATCCTGGATCAGTTCGGTCTTGAATTTCTGATCTTTAAAAAGCGCAAGCGCGTCCTGCCGGGAAAGCTCCTGGACGGTCCAGTCTTCCCTGCGTTTGATGATCTCACGCATTTTTTCTTCGATCTTCGGGAAATCCTCCTGGACGATATTGACCGGGAGAACGAAATCATAATAGAATCCGTCCGCTATCTGCGGTCCGATCGCATACTGGACTTCCTTCCCGTACAGTTCGATGACTGCCTTGGCGAGAATATGCGCCAGTGAATGCCGGTATACTTCCAAAAACTGCTCGTTTGCCATGTCCTGCTCCTTACTCTGTATTCCTTCAAAAAAAACCCTGCAGCACACGCTGCTCCGCGATGCTGCAGGGGATCGGTTTTCCTGGAAAATGCTGCTTACGCGCGGGAAAGCTCCTCGCCGGTCCGGGTGTCGATCTTGATCTTTTCACCGTTGTCGACAAACAGCGGAACCGCGACCTGCGCCCCGGTCTCCACGATCGCGGGCTTCGTTGCGCCGGTAGCCGTATTCCCCTTGAAGCCGGGCTCGGTATCCGTGATCTCGAGTTCGACGAAAAGCGGCGGCTCGATTGCGAAAGCGTTTCCGTTATAGGAATCGATGGTCACCATTTCGTTCTCTTTGACGAACTTCATGGAATCGCCGACAACGTCAGGGCCAAGGGAAACCTGGTCATAAGTTTCCGTATCCATATAAGTGTAAAGATCCCCGTCTTTGTAAAGATACTGATATTTCTTGCGGTCGATACGGGCCTGCGGGAATTTTTCTGTAGGCCGGAACGTGGTCTCTGTCACACCGCCGTTGATAATGTCTTTGAGTTTTGTACGGACGAAAGCAGCGCCCTTGCCGGGTTTGACGTGCTGGAACTCAATAATTTCCATAACCTGTCCGTCTTTTTCAATCGTTATGCCGTTCCTGAATTCACTTGCAGAAATCATTCGGAATCCCTCCATCTTTACAAAGTCATAATAACTAAGTTATTTTACCCCAGCCCTGACGGATTTTCAAGGTGGGGCAGATCTATTGCAGGAATTTCCCGCGCCTTTTTCTGTCCGCAAACAATATCGGTTTTTCGGCGATCCGCTTCAGCCGGATCTGGATCTCTTCGTGAAGCGTAAAAGGCGTTGTCAGGATGCTGTACATACCGAGCCGGTTCGCGCCCCAGATATCCGTAAAGACCTGGTCTCCTATGCAGAGCGTCTCTTCCGGCGCCGTCCCCAAGGCTGTACAGGCTTTCCGGTATCCTTCCGGAAAAGGCTTCAGGGCCTTCGCGATCCAGGCGGTCCCCAGTGCTTCCGCGAAACTCCTTACGCGTTCCTCCCGGTTGTTGGAGACGACCGCCACTTTGAATCCGATGTCAAAAAGACGGCCGATCAGCGCCGCTGCACGCTCATCGGCCGGTTCGTCAGGTAAAACCAGCGTATTGTCTATATCGTAAACAATTCCCCTGAATCCCTGCCGGTAGAGCTTCTCGTAGTCGATCTCATACGCGCTTGCCGCGTATTCATTCGGAAACAGGATCATTTATCCGTTTTCTTCTTTTCGTTTTTCAGAAGCTTCCGGAGTTCGTCCATAAACGTCTCGGCATCCTTGAATTCACGGTATACCGATGCGAAGCGGACGTAGGCCACAGGATCCAGGGACTGGATCTTATCCATGACCAGTTCTCCTATTTCCTGACTGGAGATCTCTTTTTCTTCCCGGTCGTAGATCTTCGCTTCGATCTCGTCCACCGCCGTTTTGATCTGGTTGATGGAGACCGGGCGCTTATGGCAGGCCCTCAGGATACCGGCTTCCAGCTTGGCACGGTCGTAGGTCTCCCTGTTGTTGTCCTTTTTTATTACGATCAGCGGGATGGTCTCGATCTTTTCATAGGTGGTGAACCGTCTTCCGCATTTATCGCAGATACGGCGCCTGCGGATGGAATTATTGTCTTCCACCGGACGGGAATCGATCACTCGGGTATCATCATCGGAACAATACGGACATTTCATGGCACTTTTCTCCCCAGCAAAAGCAGCGTCCCAATACACCAGATATAGTAAAAAAACCAGTTAAAAGCACAAATCCACTATAACAAAAGGAAATCAATTTCTCAAGCAGCTTTCCGCAAAACCCGAATATCCCCGGTCAATAAAACTCGAATATTCTCAACTGCCCCTCAAAAGCCGGAGGCGCGACGTATTCGCTGATCTTTTCGGTAACCGGACCGGAAAACTCAAAATGGAGATGTCCGGACAGGATGAAGGAAAGCGGGCTGTTCTCCTCGAGGAGGTATTCCAGCGCCCGGGCAGTATTTTCATCCGGAATATAATAAGAGTGCGTCCCCCACAAAAGCGCCCTGTCCCCCCATACTTCCTTCGAAAGGTCCTCCAGGGACCGGTCGACCTGGGACTCCAGCGGCACATGGGTCAGCAGCAGGACCGGTTCTTCCGCAGCCGCGGCGGAATCCAGTTCTTCTTTGATCTGTCCCGCCGCATCCGCCGGAAGCTGGGACGTGCTGTTATTCCAGCAGAGGATGCGGAGCCCGTTAACAGAATTGGAAAAAATCGTTTCGGACCCGCCCAGCGAAGCCTGCATATCCGCCGCTTCTTCAGCGTCAAAAAAAGCCGCCGAATACCAGTTGGCAAGATCGTGATCAGCCCGCACGTACAGGACAGGCGTTTCAAGCGTTTCCAGCCCTTCCCTGACCGCTTCGATATTGGCTTCCGAGCAGTAATCTGTCAGGTCGCCCCCGATGAGGATCCTGTCGGCTCCGTATGAATCCAGCTGCGGCACCAGTTCATTCCATAGCTGCAGGGCCGGGATCCCGGCAGACGCGCTGAAAGCCTGCGTCCTGAGATCCACCGTCTCCCTGTGCTCCTCTTCCACCTGTTCATCCCCGGGAACGATAATGTGAAGATCCGCCAGATAGACGATCCTGCAGTGATCCTCGTAATCCGGCAGATCGACCCGGATGGTCTCGGCATGCCAGTGCCCGGAAGAAGCCTGCTCCTGTCCGGAAAACTCCTGCATCGTCTGCTTAGACTCCTTCGAAGGGCCTCTGCCACAGCCTGCCGTAAACAGGCAGATTACCAGAAAAACAAGCAGCCCGGCCGCCTGTTTTCCATGAATTTTAAAAGAATGACCGTCCCGTTTAATGTTTTCCGCCAAATGGACACCTCCGTCCGATGGATCCCGTACTCAATAATCATAAAAAACTGCCGCATCACCGGCCATCCGGCCAACTGATGCGGCAGTTCTCATTTCAGTGGAGTCAACGGGATTCGAACCCGCGACCTCTGCGTTGCGAACGCAGCGCTCTCCCAGCTGAGCTATGACCCCTTATGTGCGTTCCGTAAAACGCACATGATTTGGTTTACACGATTTTTCCGCAGCTGTCAAGCAATTTCAGAAAATCTTATTTATTTCTTAAAAAAGAAGGGATCTCCAGTTTGCCGGCGTTCACCGCTCCGCGGTAATTCGGACGCTGTCTCGGAGCAGCGGAGATCTCCGGCTCGGATGCTTCCGCTGTTCTCTGCGCGCCGCCTGTCTGTACGGTCTTGATCGTGGGCGCCGTAAAAGCAGCCGCTCTCTGCGTTGCGAAGGGACGTACGCCGCCCTTTACGCCGCCGATGCCGGTCGCGATGACCGTAACGGTGCATTCGTCCGCGTGGCTCTGATCGTACATCGCGCCGAAGATGATGTTGACGTCGTTTCCGGCAAGATTCTGGACGTAGCCCGCAGCGTCGGAAGCATCCATCAGGGAAATATCACCCGAGATATTGATGATCACGTCCGTAGCGCCGTTGACGGTCGTCTCAAGCAGCGGAGACTCCACGGCCATCTTGACCGCTTCGCTCGCCTTATCTTCGCCCTTGCCGTAACCGATCCCGATATGGGCAATGCCCTTGTCGCGCATGACTGTCTGCACGTCCGCGAAATCCAGGTTGATGATCGCGGGCACGTTGATCAGGTCAGTGATCCCCTGGACTGCCTGCTGAAGTACTTCATCCGCCTTTTTCAGCGCATCCGGCAGGGACGTCCTGCGGTCCATGATCTCCAGCAGCCTGTCGTTCGGGATCACGATCAGCGTATCGACGTTCTGCCTGATCGTATCGATGCCGGAAATGGCATTGTTCATACGCACCTTCGCTTCGAATCCGAAAGGCTTGGTGACAACGCCTACCGTCAGGATCCCCTGCTCTTTGGCAAGTCTTGCAATAACAGGCGCCGCGCCGGTTCCGGTTCCGCCGCCCATGCCGCAGGTCACAAAGACCATATCCGCGCCTTTTAACGCTGTGGAGATCTCCTCCGCACTTTCTTCAGCCGCTTTCGCGCCTACCTGGGGATCCGCTCCGGCACCCAGGCCTTTCGTAAGCTTCGCTCCGATCTGCAGAAGTTTCGGGGCCTTGCACAGCTGCAGCGCCTGCAGGTCCGTATTGACTCCGATAAATTCCACACCGATGATCTGCTCGTCGATCATCCGGTTAACAGCGTTATTGCCGGCACCCCCGACACCAACAACGATAATCTTACAAGCCGATTCCGTATCGTTTGTTTTAATCTCCAGCACGGTGGCCTCCTCCTTTTATATGCTCCATCATAATAATCCGAATCGGTAAAACTCAAAACCTCAATATAATATAATACATTTCCGCCTGTAAATAATCAATCCTGTGTTATTCCCCGCCCTGAATTTCTTCGTCCTGCGGTTCCCGGCTTTCTTTGAACGTCGTATACACGGTACCGGGCGTATACGACGTCATGTCTATGGTGCCTGTCCTTCCTGCCAGATGGGGAATGATAAACTGCAGATTGGCGATCTTTTCATCGATGTACGTATTCTGTCCGAGCAGGACCCGCACCCCGCCGAAAAAGAGCGTCATATTATAGTTTTTGTCAAAGTATATCTTGTCCGCGCTCAGATCGTATTTTCCAAGCAGCTGGGTGGTGTTGAGGATCTGCTCGAATATCTCCTCGTTGTCAGTCCTGAGCTTCTGGTACAGTACGATCTCATCAAAAACAAGGCCCCTCACTTCCGGGATGCCGGCCATTCGCTCGGAAGAGGCTTCCACGACCGTCCCGTCACGCGAAAAATAAATATACTGGCCGACGTAATCGATGTATCCGGCCATAGCCTTTTCATAGACCCTGATCCTTACCGTATTCGGATCCAGGATCTCGACTTCCAGCTTTTCGATAAAAGGGATGTTGTCCGCCTTCCGGTTTTTGTATTTCCACGAAAGATACAGGGAGTTGTCCGAAAGCGGTCCCCGCATTACCAGGTCTTTGATCTCATCGTCGGAATATTTCGTATTCCCCGTGACGTAGACACGTTCAACGCGGTAATGCTGCCACACGGCGGCTCCCGCGCCCAGCAGCACGGCGATCAGGATCACGAATACAGCAGCAGCGATCCGCTTCTTCATTATTCGATATTCCTGAGCTTAATGCCGCGGGCCACACTCAGGCACAGTCCGATCTCCGTCAGCAGGAAAAGGACGGACGTGCCGCCGTAACTGATAAACGGCAGGGTCACCCCGGTATTCGGAATGGAATTGGTAACGACCGCGATATTCAGAAACACCTGTACCGAAATATGGATCAGGACGCCGCTGACCACCAGCCCCCCGAAATAATCATCCGTATTGTTGGCGATAACGAACAGCCGCCAGATCAGCAGCATGAACAGCAGGAGGATGCAGACAGCCCCGAACAGGCCGAGTTCTTCACAGATAATGGAAAAGATCATATCGTTCTGGGCTTCCGGGATATAACCGAGTTTCTGCATGCTCTGCCCGAGACCCTTTCCGAAAAAGCCGCCTGACCCGATGGCATAAAGTCCCTGGAGCGTCTGGAAAGAAGTGCTTTCGGCATACGCCTGGGGATCCAGCCATGCCAGGACCCTCCGTCCCCTGAACTGCATGGCGTCCGCATTGGCCGCATTCCGGACGATCCAGTACACGATGCCCGCAACGGCTGCCGAGCCCGCAGCCGCTACCACCAGAAAGCGCCGGTAATCCGGGCATGCGATAAACAGCATGCCGAAAGCGATCGCCGCGATGATGATCGCTGAACTCATGTTTTTCGTAATAAAATAGATCATCGCCGACAGGATCCCGGCCGGTATCAGCGCCTGGATGAATCCCTTGACTGTCATGATCTTCTTTCCCAGTTTTTCCAGATAGATCGCCGTACAGACGATGGCGGCGATCTTGGCGATCTCTGCCGGCTGGATGGAAAGGCCGTAAAAATTCAGCCAGCGCTTGGCGCCGTTTACTTCGATCCCGAACGGAATGATCAAAAGGATCGTAACAACGGCCGCCCCGTAAAGCGGATACACCAGTCCTCTCCACATACGGTACGGGAGCAGGGCCACCACCGCCATAACGGCAATTCCGAGGACCGTCGCAAACAGCTGCCGCTTCAGCCAGTGCGCCGCGTCGTTGTACTTGAGCGAAGCTTCGTAGGAGCTGGTGGAATAAAGCATGACCAGGCCGAACGCCAGAAGAAACAGCACAAGAAACAGGAGGCTGTAATCATGAAACCCCCTGTAGGTCTCTTTCGCTTCTTTCGTATCAGAATTGGATACAACCAGTTTCAATCTCGGCATATCTCCGCAGCGCAGCCTCTTTCAGCCGCCAGTTCCTTAAATCTCCTGCCGCGTTCCTCATAGTTTCTGAACATTCCCCAGCTGGCGCAGGCAGGGGACAGAAGCACTGCCTCGCCCGGACCGGCATGATCCGCGCAGAAAGCGAACGCGTCTTCAAACGTATCGAAAAAGGCGATCTTTTCCCCGGGGAATCCCAGATCTTCGGCGCACTCGGCGATAGCGCGCGCCGTCGCGCCGATCAGGGCCATTCCTTTTACTTTTCCGTCAAAATTCCGGATCCAGTCGGAATAATCACTGTTTTTATCATACCCGCCGGCGATCAGCCATACCGGGCATTCCATCGCCCGGATCCCCTGGATGGCCGCATCGGGATTCGTCGCTTTGGAATCATTGAAATAGGCCGTACCGCCCGCTTCGCCGACGTATTCGATCCGGTGTTCGACCGGAGGGAAAGAACGGATGACCGGCAGCATCTCGTCAAAAGGAACCCCGGCCGCTTCACAGACGGCTATGGCTGTCATAATGTTTTCCGCGTTGCAGTTTCCGACCAGACGGACTTCCTTCATCGACAAAAGCGCCTGTTCCTGTCCGCCGGACGTCCGGAAGATAACGCCGTCCCGAAGGCAGTAACCGTCCGGGAGCATCCGCTTTGACGAAAACCAGATCACGGACGCGGGGCATTCCTCCAGCCCGAATTTTCTGAGGACAGGATCTTCATAATTCAGTACGCAGAAATCACCGGCGGTCTGGTTCTTGCAGATCTGCTTCTTGGCGGCGATATAGGCCTCCATGGTCTTGTGCCTGTCCAGATGGTCGGGCGTGATATTGGTGATCGCGCAGACGTGCGGATGGAATGTGTCCACAGCTTCCAGATGAAAACTGCTGATCTCCCCGACGCTGAACGTCGAAGGATCGGTCTCCCGTACGGCCTGCGCATAGGAACGGCCGATATTGCCGACGATAAACGCTTTTGTTCCGCGGCGGGCCGCATGATCCTGCATGATCGCGCCGATCAGGGAGGTCGTCGTGGTCTTCCCGTTGGTCCCGGTCACTGCCAGCAGCGTTCCTTTTTCGAAACAGAAGGCCAGTTCCACTTCGGAGATAACAGGTTTTCCTTCCGCCCGGATCCCCTGAAGGGCCGGCGAATCCATCGGAACGCCGGGAGACGGCACCGCTCTGGTCACGGATCTCTCAGCTTCCGCCGGCAGACGGCACAGATAAAGCTCCGGCCTTTCGCCCTCCCGGAAATTTGAAAGCACCTTTTCCCTGTCCGTATCGGGATTCTGATCCAGCACCAGGACACGGGCGCCCGCTTCCAGAAGAAGACGCGCCGCCCCGATCCCGCTGATCCCGGTTCCGATCACCAGGACCGTTTCCTTTTTCCAGTCGATCTGTTTATTCATACTGTTTTTACCAGACTCCGAGAAGCGCAGCCGCTCCGAGG
>JAEEGL013040154.1_pt1 | contig 14092 bp, 13 predicted proteins | sample 9134231 | NCBI WGS metagenome assembly JAEEGL01 (sample SAMN16246548, study PRJNA631951) | gut metagenome | biome: gut microbiome; feature: rumen; material: fiber-attached | host: Bos | place: Iran: Karaj | collected 2018-10 | reverse complement strand
TCGTGCTGATGATGGCTCTCGATGTGGTGATGGGCTAATCGGGTGGTGAAATAGCCTGACGGAATTTCAGAACAAAAGACAAGCGCTTCACGAAATGAAAAATGACAAAATGACGAAATGACGAAATGACCAAATGACCGTATTGCTTCGCTGAAATGAAAATGAGGGAAGGAAAAATCACAAAAAGAGGTCGTATCACTACGACCTCTTTTCCCATTAAACAGTTGGCAGTCAGTTGACAGTTGATAGTTGACCGGGTAACTTTGTCTTTATCATTTGTCATTTATCATTCAGCGCAGCGCTTTATTCCGGCACGAGGCTTCCGTACACGTTTGCCTCAGGAGTCAGTGCACCGGAGGTGAGAGTGTACTGCGTGCTGCCTACGGTGAAGACACCATCGTCTTGGTCGGTGAGCTTACCCACCACAGCCACCTCGTCGGCACCCTTCTTGCCACCTGTGCCCGAACCTGCAACGGTCTGATACACGTTGCCGTTCTTCTTGAAGCGGTAGTAGGCACCTGCACCGTTCACCTGTGCAACGAGATACTTGCCCTCCGCGTTCACCAGATAGGTGTCGCCGCTGGCATCCACGCCATCCATGGCACCGCAAGCCATCACAGACAGGGAAGTTGCCTCCTTCAAGGTGATGTTGGCACCGCTGCCCGATGCAGCCACTGCACCCGATGGCCAGAAGCGGAGCACACGTCCATGCTTCTTGATGGTGTGGGTGTCACAGGATTCTGCATCACGTGCCACCTTCACACGGGTCACAGGAGCGAAAGAGCCGAGGTTTGGCACCATCACTCGGCGACCATTGGCACAGAAATAGTTGATGGCATCGAACAGGGCGTTCTTCGCCATGATGATGGTTGACTCAGGCACGTGTGCAGCCTGTGCTGCATAGGCAATGATGGCATCTTCCTTGATGACGTTGCCGCATACCACCTGCAACTTATAGACCTTTGGTTCATTCTCGTCAAACTTGAGGACGATTGGGCGTTTCATATAGGTCATTGCGCCCTTTACTACTTGGTTAATCATGATAAAACTTATTTAATTGAGAATTGAGAATTGAGAATTGAGAATTTAGGGTTGAGAGTTTAGAGTTTAGGGTTTAGGGTTGAGAGTTGACAGTTGATAATTGATAATTATGAATTATGAATTATGCATTATGAATTAAAATCCACTTTTCACTCTTGGTTCTCGTACACTCCATCGTCCACTACAGTGGTGCCAGAGCCGGCGATGATGCGGCGCAGTTCCTCGTTGGGGGTGAAGTGGAGGACGAGTGACTTGGTCACATCCTTTGTCTTCAGTTCGGCGAGGGTGCGAGCCGTCTTTGCCTTGAGTGAACACCAGAAGCCTCCGAATCCGGGGAAGGTCACCTGATGCCCGTTGATGGCATAGTAGAGGATGCCGTTGGCGAAGCCGAGGATGGCAGCCTCGATGGTGCTCTCAGGCACATTGGCAGACTGAGAAACGTACTTGATTAAATCTTTCTCCTTGATAGGAGCATAAACCAGCTGTCTGAGCTGATACACAGTCGGCTTGCCCTCCACATAGTTGAGCTGTCGCTGTGATTTACGCATTTTTACTTGTCCCATGATTTTTGATTTTTGAGATTAGGGTTTAGAGTTTAGAGATTAGAGTTTAGAGTTCAGAGTTCGGACTCTTTGCGGTGCGCGCTTCCGCAAGGTTCTCTTTGGCTTCGGTTACTTAGATTTTTGGATTTTCACTTTCGCCAGAGGGGGCTCCTTCAACTGAATCTGCTGCAAAGTTACGACATATAAAGTGCGGTATCAAGTTTGTCGCAACATACCTGTATTTCTTGCGACTGGTCGCGTTTTTCGCCCATTCTGTCAGGTGTCTTTCGTATGCATTGGTGTCTTTACGAGAGAGTTACGCATTTCTTTACGGAAGTCTCACAGTTGTCTTTGTGGAAGTCTCACTATAACATGCCCTGCATCCAAAAAGGTCATTTTGTCATTTTGTCATTTCGTCATTTTTTGTCTCTCTCGCTTCGCGTGCTATAATAAATATATAATAATAAATATAATAAATATATATAATATATTTTTTACAGTACTCCCCCTATTAATCATCCCCCAAACCAGTTGAGAAGTGACGAAATGACGAAATGACGAAATGACTTTTTCAGGGTAAAAATATGACGGGTTTTATTTGGTGGAAAGAGGAGAAAGTTGTACCTTTGCCGACGAGAAAACGAATAAATGTAGCCTCACATACACTTTTCTCGTAAAAAATTTGGTTGATTCAGAAAGATGCCGTACCTTTGCGACATCAGAACCTGCCAAGCCTCTCTACGATGCTCAAATGTGCGGGTCGTTATAAGAAGACGAATCACGGCACAGCCGTATCAAAGATAACAGAACTCGTTTGCATCCCGTAAGAACTGCAAGCGAGTCATTTCTTTAAATGAAAGCATGAGCAATCAAAAACCAAGAACAGTAGAAGACCAACTTTCGATTTTGAAGAATCGGGGGATGGAGTTTCGTGATGAGGAACTTGCAAAAACGTATCTGACAAGAGTGAGTTATTTCCGTTTGAAATACTTTTGGATGGATATGATAGATGAGGTGTCTGAGGATTTTAAGGAGGGGACATTCTTTGAAAACATCATCGAACGGTATGAGTTTGACAAGTCTCTTCGACAGATTCTCTTTAATGCAATTGAGACAGTCGAAGTAGGGTTAAGAGCAAGGATAATCTCGATTCTTTCTTTGGCGACAGGAACGGGGTTGTGGTATTTAGACGGAAGCCTATTTGAGAGGAAGGACTATCATCATGACTTTGTGCTTGACTTGAAATGCGAATTTGGGAGGAGCACAGACCCTTTTGCTAGAGACTTCATAAGAGACCATGTGAATTGGAATGAAGAATCGCTGGAAGGAGATAACCCTGATGCATGGATGATTATCGAATCCGCCACTTTCGGCACTTTGTCGAAGATGTACAAAAACTTGAAGGCTCAGTCACCACTCCAATCAGCCATTGCTAACGAGTTTGGACTATATTCCTCTAAGGATTTGTCGAGTTGGCTCGAGGCAATATCAGTTTTGAGGAATGTCGTAGCCCATCATTCCCGTCTATGGTACAGAATCTTTGCAAAGAAACCCGTTAACATCAAAGGTCATCGTGACAAATGGCTATCTCTGGACATGACGGAAAATCAGAGAAAACGCGCTTTTGGAGTTATCTCATGCTTGGTTTATTTATGCAATGCCGTAAATCCATCCAACACCATCAAAGAGGATATCATACAGTTGTTCTCCCATCATCCTAATGTTCCTGTCTATATGCTTGGATTCACAGACGATTGGAAAAATCAGCCCTTATGGAGATAGGAGAACATTAAAACCCCCTTTCCCCCTTCTCCTATCCCAGCAGTTCCTTGCGGATTTTGCTGACACCTTCAAAAATTTTTCAGGGGGTATTGGCATTTTCATGCTTTTACATCATATATATGTGGGTATGAATGAAAAAGTTGTGGAAATATTTGGATGTTTTGTCATTATTTGCTTATCTTTGCAATTGATTTGGCAAAATAGCATCGTATGCACTATAACAATCAACGCATAAACTCTCTCTCTCTCTCTCTCTCTCTCTAGGCGAAGGGCGATTGAGGCAGGTTACAGGCTTCTCCTGTTCCGTATGACGGAGCAGGGGGAGCCTGTTTGTTTTGTCTATTCTTAATTATTAACATACTAAAACCATTACAATTATGAACAAGAAACAGTATGAGACTCCTGAAATGGAGGTTCTGGAAATCAAAACAACCTTGATTTGTGCTTCTGACATTGAAGAATTGGCACCAGCCATGCCAGACTTCGATGAGGAAGAGTTGATTGATTTTGGAGAACAGAACTTCTTTAAATTCTAAGTGCTTATGCGTTACACCAAGAAACTCTTTCAGACATCGCTGCTCATGGCGCTGATGGCTCTCGTTGGCTGTTCAAGCAGTGACGAATTTGATGGCGATGCCCAGCGGTCCGCTCAGAAGACGTGGACCGTCTCGATGGTTGCCACAGGCGAGGGTGTTAGCGAGGAGGAAGATGCCGACCCGCAGACACGTGCCGTCTTCTATGGTGGCAACAGCGGCAAACGTTTCAGTTTTATTTGGGATGACGGCGATGAAGTGACTGTTTATAAGGGCAGCACGAAGTTGGGCACGCTGACACCCAGTGTCATGGGTCAAGAGAGCACCACGCTGACGGGCACGCTGACAGGCTCCATCTCAGCAGGTGACGAATTGACTGTCTATTTGGGTGGTAAAACTTACAACTACACGAGTCAAGACGGAACGTTGGGCACATTGTCCAGTAAAAAAGCCTATCAACAGGCAACGGTGACGGTGCAGGCAGCGAACATCAGTGGTAGCACACTCTCATTGCCTGTAACGAAACTAACCCATGCCCAGACGTATGTGAGGTTTCGCCTGACAGACGAGGCAGGTAACCGACTTCACCCTACGCAGTTGCAGATTTTCTCTGCCCACGACAAAATGATCAGGTTCTTAATCCTTGGTAGTACACCTACTTATTTCTCCAGCGGCACTCCTCTGACGATTACTCCTGAGGCGGAGAACGGTGAATATCCTGACGAAGTGTTCGTTGGCATCAACACCGACTATGACGCCGATGACACCTATACCTTCAAGGCATGGGTGGGCGAAGATATCTATGAAGGCCCTACTACCGCCTTGACGGCTAACCTTTATACCAGAAAAGGTAAATTGGTGAGTGTGGCGCGTGCGATGAGATGCACTTATCAGAAGCCTGGCGAGATAAGAACTCCTGCTGCTGCTGTGGCAGTTGACCTTGGTCTTCCTTCTGGTACGAAATGGGCGAACATGAACATTGGTGCCACTCGGGAAATCGACAACGGCACGTACTTCGCTTGGGGCGGCACCTCGGGTTATAGCGTTGTGGGCACAACAACAAATGGGGTTTCTGGCAATATCACAACCAAGTTCAATGCTATCTGTTATCCATGGATGAATGGCGACATTACGAAGATTTCCAAATATTGCCCGACAGACAAAACCAACTATGGTGATCCTGCTATTACTCCTGACAACATCTTGCAACTTGAACCATGTGACGATGCTGCACGTGTTACTTGGGGCGGCGCATGGCGCATGCCGACGAAGGATGAGATGGAGGAACTGATCAATGAAACAGACCATGAAAAATTTAGTGGTTACGTTGGTGATGATTATGCGAGTGGATGGAAATTCATGAATAAGTCAGACCATTCCAAGTATATCTTCTTGCCGAGTGCGGGATATCGTCAGTATAACGAGTTTAAGTTGGTAGGTACCCCTTATTATTGGACATCCACGCTTTATTCCGACGTTCCCCAATATGCATATCACTTAGAATATAGGGACGGTACTATCCACATGGCTTATAATCGAACACGCTTTATGGGATTGACCATTCGCGCCGTTCAGTAAAAGAACTGATGACATGATCAATAAAAAGGTTTTGCCGATTGCTCGGTAAAGCCTTTTTGTTTGAATAGAATAAAATGTAAGATGTAATATGGATGAGAAAGAACTGAAAGAGATTTTCGATTTCTTGCAGAAGGCTGGGGCTAATCCTCAGTTGTGCGATACGGAGGTGCCTCACTTTGAGGCATCTGTGAGGGCTGGCTTCCCTACGGAAAACTGGGCTGAGCAGTCTTTTGTGGAGATGATGTCGATGCCGAGAAAGATGCTGGTGTCGAATCCAGCGATGATTCTGGATGTGGCTGGCGACTCGATGGTGGATGCCGGCATCAGCGATGGCGACAGGGTGCTGGTGTTACTGACGCAGAAGTTCAGGGACGGTGATGTGGTGGTGGTGAGGATTGGCGACTCCTATACGGTGAAGTGCTTCTATGAGGATGACGAGGGCAAGCATTGGCTGGTGGCGCAGAATAAGGAGAAGGAGGATGAGTATCGACCTATCCTGCTGGATGAGGAGGAGTCGGTGCAGGTATATGGCAAGGTGGCGTTCGTGATGAAGGCTGAACTGCGTATGCCTATCCGCAACATACGCAAGCGTGTGAACAAGGAGAAGGAGGAGAGAAGGAAGAACGAGGCGGTGCCTGAATGGAAGGTGAGAAGAGCCATCAGAGAGATTGCGACAGAGATTGAAGTGAGCCGTCTGTGGTTTGCTGTATATAAAATGATGGTGGATTTGAGTGCTGTGGAGGATGGAAACATTGACGGCTTCTGCCAGATGCTGAAGGAGGAGGTGCCGAATCATGGGTTCCTTCCTGTGACGAAGGACTTGCAGCGAATGGAGGTGGACAGTTTCGCCAGATCGGTGGTGCTGTGGGACGAGAACAATGCGCCAGTGCAGGGCAAAAGGTTCAAGAAATACAAGGAAATTGCACGAAAAACGGAAGAATTGTTGACGAAGTGAAAGTTTTGGGCAAAAACTTTCACCAACTTTCACCCCAATGAGGCGTTTTTAGACAAAACTTTCACTAAGGGCGGCTAAAGGGGCAAAACTTTCACCTGAACTTTCACAAACTTTCACCCGATGAGGAATTTCTTCATCGGGATTTTTTTTGCCCATACCTTTGCATCGAATTCAGTTCAAACAAGCCAAGCGCGCGGCTATTATTAACAACAAAAAAAACAAAGGAATGAAGAAAATCGTCATCGGGAACAAGGTGGAGTTTGAGAAACTGAAAGCTGCTTTCCCATCCACGCACAAAAGCACCGTGTACAAGGCTTTGAGATTCGGGGCAAAATCATTACTTGCCTCTCGTATCAGATGCTACGCGATGAATTTCCTACCATCGGCACAACTATTAACAACCCATTAAACAAATTGTTCAACATGAAGAAAATGACATTAAAGCAAGGAGTCGCTTACAGAGGCTCAGCTATTCTGAACGAGTATGGTCAGGTGCAGTTCACCGCTTATCAGCAAGGCACAAAGCCCGGAAATCTGCACACAGTTCTTGAAACACCTTTCTTCCGACTCTCTGAGAGCAGGAGATTGTGGCAGGTGAAAATCAACTTCGAGAAGGCAGAGTTCTCTGTGGGCAGGGCTGCGGAACGCTTCGCATGGGTGCTGTCAAAACTCATTGCGTATGTGAAATAAAGGAAAAGAAAGGAATGGAAAGGGAGTTAAAAGGAATGGAAAGGGAAGCATGGATGATGGAAGATGGAAGATGGAAGATGAGTCTGTCAACTCTCAACCCTAAACCCCAAACCCTAAACCCCAAACCCTAAACTCTAAACCCTAAACTCTAAACCCTAAACTCTCAATTATCAATTATCAATTCTCAATTAACAAAAATGATTATTCAAGGTTTTATTAAGGAGATTGGTGCTCCCAGAGCGTGGAACACCAAGGAGGGTAACAAGATGGAGACTTACCCGTTAGTGTTAACTATCCCGTTCATCGGGCACGATGGAAAGGAGCGTGCCGACGACATCATGGCTGAGCTGAATGTCGGCAATCCTGAGTACATCGCGAATGTGAAGGCTCAGAAGGAGGCGAACAAGCGCATGGAGTTCCGGTGCGGCTTCTCTGTCAAGGACTATGAGAAGAATGGCGAGGTGAAACGCTTCCAGAAGTGCCAAGTGTATGACATTCAAATCATGATGTAGCCATGAAGATAGATGTGTATAAATCTCTGACCAGCGTACGGCCTTTCACTTCGTGGAGGTCGTATGCTGACATGGCGAACTTCCTGGAGGAGAACGGGGAGATTGCCGCTATCTGCAAGAAGATAGACGAGACCGGCAACAAGGAACTGAAGAGCGGCTTGCCACTGATGATGCCGATGGGTGACGTGGGGGACAAGACGCGCTCGAAGGAGAATGCGGAGCCTACGGGATTGGTGATGATTGACATCGACAGCCCTGAGCGCATCGACATGGAGGTGCTGAAACGCCACTTCGGACAGGAGGAGGTGGGGATGGAACTGGAGCGTCAGCATGTGGTGCTGGTGCATCTGACTCCCTCGCACAAAGGGGTGCGCCTGCTGGTGCATTGCCATGCGGAGGGCTTCCAAGCCACGATTGACGATTGTGTGAGGGTGTTTGGCTTGGAGAGGTTCGGCAAGGTGGACCCTGCCTGCAAGGACCTTTCGCGCATGAGCTATCTGGTGCCGTTGGAGTATGTGGTGTATCAGAAGGACATGTTCGGGGAGGTGCCGCAGGTGAGCCTCGATGCAATGAGGAAGTACAAGAGCATGGGCACCATCATGAAGGGTGCCAACGTGAAGAGCACGCTGGGCGAGGTGGAGGCGCAGGATGCGCAGTTTGCACACTTCGAGTATAACGGTTTCAGGTTGGCTGACATCGTGAGGGACTACATCGGCGAAACGGGTGGTGAGCCTGTGGAGGGCACCCGCCACACGTTCTACAACGAGATGGTGGTGATGTTCCGCAATCTGGCGAACAATGACCCGAAGGTGCTTCATGCCGTGCTGCCTTCGTTCGGGTTGCCTGTGGAGGAGACATGGAAGCAGTGTGTGAGCCTGACTGCCTCAAACAGACAGGTGAAACTGGACGGGCGTCTGTACTTCTGGCTGAAGAACAAGGGCTTGCTGGCTGAACGCACAAGGGTGGAGAATGAGGAGGAGCAGAAAATGGAGCCTCTGCCTCCCATGCCTGCCTTGCCTCCCATCTTTCGGCAATACGTCAACGCGGCTCCCGAGGACTTCAAAGTCCCCACTGTCATTGCCCTTCTTCCAATTCTGGGCACTCTCACCTCCCATCTCCGATCCACCTACTTTGACGACTCGGAGCAGAGCACAGAGTTCATAAGCCTGCTGTTCGCACCACCTTCATCGGGCAAGTCGTTCATCAAGCGTCTGAGCACACTCTTGCAGAACCTGAGGAAAAGGGATGAAATCAGCAACGTGAGGGAAGCGATGTGGGCTGAGACCATGAAGAACAAGGGTGCGAATGACAAGGGCGAGGAACAGCCTCATGTGTCGGTGAGAATCGTGAAACCGCTCATCTCCATTCCTGAACTGCTCACGAAGATGAGGGACAACAAGGGGCATCACATGTATATTGAGGCTGAGGAGCTGGACACGTTCGCAAAGGGCAACAAGAGTGCAGGGGGCGACAAGAGCGACTTGTGGCGTGTGACGTGGGACAATGGTTTCTATGGCCAGTATTACAAGAGCGTGAACACATTCAAGGGAGAGGTGCAGATGTACATGAACCTTCTGTTCACGAGCACGCAAGACCAGATTGACAGGTTTTTCCGCAATGTGGAGGACGGACTTGTGACACGCTTCTCGGTGTGCCCGATAGAGAACCAGACGTTTGCGAAGTTTGTGCCCTGGAAGCCTTTCAACAGCAAGGACAAGCTGCAAATCAAGAACATCCTTGCAAGGCTGGAGATGAAGAACTACAAGCTGCCCCTGACGTTTGACAGGGAGGACTTGCAGGATGTGGAGGCTGCGGAACTGGACAAGGTCATCGCTGAGCAGTATGAGTTCCAGCCTTTCGAGCATGTGGACCTTTCCTATATCTACAAACCGCTTTTGGATTGGCTGGAGAAGGAAAGAATCAAGAGCGCGGAAACGCTGAACGAGGCAAGGGATGTGTTCAGGAGAAGGGCTGCGGTGAAGGGGTTCAGGCTGGCGCTGCTGTGTCATGGCTTGTATGCCAATGTGGGGAAGCGGGAGCAGCAGGTCATCACAAATTTTGTGAAGTGGTTCTGTGCTGTGGATTTGAGAAATAGCCTGTATCAGTTCGAGCATCGCTATAACGAACTGCAACAGAGTGTGCAGAAGACTGGTGTGCGCCATGCGGAGATATTTGACAGGATGCCTGACGAGTTCAGCAAAAGTGACCTTCGTGCTGCTCTGCAAAGGGCATACATCAAGTCGCCTGTCAAGGCTGTCATCTATCTTTGGCGCAACAACAAACTGATTGAGAAACGCGGCGAACTGTTCGCAAAAATAAAGAAAGGAGGTAAGTGATGGTACGTTTCAGATTGGACAGGCAGGTGAGCACTCCGGAGTATACGCTTGGAGTGCTTACTGAGCCAAACACGGGTTTTAAGTGCAAGACGCTTGAAAAGGCTGTGTATAAGGGAGAGGGTGCATTGAACCCCATGTTCTACGCTGTGACAAAGGGGGAGTATCGGATGAAGATTGTTGACATCGGGCATCGCTTCACTTTCGGTATCCGTCTGCACGGTACATACCGAAACGCAAGGCTGGAGGGGAAGCCAACCCAGAATGACATCTTTCCCGGCTCTGTGGCTGTGGGCAGAAGGTTTGTGGAGAGAAAAGGACTGGAAGGGGGAGAGGAGGTACAAAATGTGATTGCCGACCTGATAGACCACCTGATTGCCACAGGGGAAATCAATCCCCGCAAGGCTTCGAATGACATCAGCATCGACATTGTGGAGGATGGCATGGTGAGCGAGAGGGGACATGAATTGGAAAACCCGAACGCATGGGTGCCGAAGGACTGGAACCTGCTGGACGAAGACGAACTGGAGGAGCAGGATGATGAAGGCTAACTTTCTGCATATCGTCCACCCCGACGTGGAAAAGGCACAGAATGATGTGGATTATCTGTATCAGGTCATCAAGGTCATTCACGGCTTTTTCCCGAGGGGGTACATCGAACTCAACACTTTGGTCTTTCGTCTGTATGGTGCCCGTCATGGCAAAACAATGGAAAGACTGCGTGCGGCAGGGGTGGATGTGGACACGCCCATCGTCATGAAATGGGATGCCGAGGGGGCTGCTGTGCTGCTCAACAAGGTGCTCTTTCCGTTGGCTTTCATCGCAAGGGGAAGTGAAAACCTGTCAATAGCCAAGTACGACAAAGCGTACACACGCTTTATTCTACACCAAGAGGAGGTCAGTTGACTTCCTCTTGGTGGTCATTTGGTCATTTGGTCATTTTGTCATTTCGTCATTTTTCATTTCAGCGAAGCAATACGGTCATTTGGTCATTTGGTCATTTCGTCATTTTGTCATTTTTCATTTCGTGAAGCGCTTGTCTTCATAAAAGAAAGACAGCCCCACTGAGATTGTGAGGCTGCCTTTTTATGTTTGTATGAGTTGTTTACAATGGATAGTTCTCGAAGTCGTAGAGGACTGTGGAGAGGTAGCGTTCGCCAGTGTCGGGCAGAAGAGCCACGATGACCTTGCCCTTGTTGGCTGGGTCTTTGGCGAGTTGGGTGGCTGCATAGGCAGATGCACCTGAAGAGATGCCGACGAGGACGCCTTCTGTAGCGGCAATCTTGCGGCTGGTCAGGATGGCTGCATCGTTAGGTGCCTTGAAGATTTCATCCACGGCGTTGCGGTCGAAGGTCTTGGGAATGAAGCCCGCACCGATGCCCTGAATCTTGTGTGCGCCGGGAGCTTCACCGCTGAGCACAGCAGATGTCTCTGGCTCTACAGCCACAATCTTCACGTTAGGATTGAGTTCCTTCAGACGTTTGCCGATGCCGCTCACTGTACCGCCAGTGCCGACACCTGCCACGAAGATGTCAATCTTGCCATCTGTGTCGCGCCAGATTTCCTCTGCGGTGGTGGCATAGTGAGTGGCAGGGTTGGCAGGGTTCTCAAACTGCTGCAGAATGATGGAACCAGGTGTTGCATCGCGCAGTTCCTCAGCCTTGGCAATAGCGCCCTTCATGCCTGCACTGCCAGGAGTGAGCACTACGGTGGCTCCGTATGCCTTGACAAGGTTGCGACGCTCAATGCTCATCGTCTCAGGCATTGTGAGAATGAGCTTGTAGCCCTTCACTGCGCTGACAAAAGCAAGACCTACACCCGTGTTGCCAGAGGTGGGTTCGATGATGGTGGCACCTGGTTTGATGACGCCACGCTTCTCGGCATCCTCAATCATGGCGAGGGCGATACGGTCTTTCACTGAGCCTGCTGGGTTGAAGTATTCCAGCTTGGCGATGATGTTAGTCTCGAGATTCTCCTTTTTGGAGTAAGCGTTGAGCTGAAGAAGTGGGGTGTTGCCCACCAGTTCTGTCAGTTGTTTTGCAATTTTAGCCATAGTTAAATGAAGTTTTTTGTTGTTTTTGATGATGCAAAGGTACTAATAATAAATAGATGTGTAAAATGTTTAGGTGGAAAAGGGATGCAAAATACCATGATTGTGGTACGCTGCAACCCTTTTTCGTCACCTGTTTATGTTAGCCGATTTGTGCAAATGCCTGGTCAAGGTCGGCAATGATGTCGTCGATATGTTCCACACCGATGGAGAGGCGCACGGTGTTGGGTGTGATGTGCTGCTCAGCCAGTTCTTCGGGTGAAAGCTGTGAGTGTGTTGTGGTGTAAGGATGTATCACCAGCGACTTCACGTCAGCCACATTGGCGAGCAATGAGAAGATTTGCAGGGAGTCGATGAACTTCCATGTGTCTTCCTGAGTGCCGTTGATCTCGAAGGTGAAGATGCTGCCGCCACCTTTGGGGAAGTACTTCTGATAGAGACCGTGGTCGGGATGAGAGGGCAGGAGAGGATGGCTCACGCTCTTCACTTTGGGGTGCTGATTGAGGTATTCAACCACCTTCTTGGCATTGTAGCTGTGGCGCTCGATGCGCAGTGGCAACGATTCAACACCCTGCAACAGAATCCATGCGTTGAATGGGGAGATGGTGGCACCTGTGTCGCGAAGGATGACGGCACGAATGCGAGTGACGAAGGCTGCAGGACCTGCCACGTCAGCAAACACGGCTCCATGATAGGATGGGTCTGGCTTGGCGATGGTGGGGTACTTGTCTGCATTGGCTTTCCAGTCGAAAGTGCCTGCATCTACGATGACACCACCGAGTGAAGAACCGTGACCGCCAATGAACTTCGTGGCAGAGTGAACCACGATGTCTGCTCCGTGTTCGATAGGACGGAAGATGATGGGAGCGAAGGTGTTGTCAACAATGACAACGATATTGTGTTTGTGTGCAATTTCTGCAATGGCATCCAAGTTGGTCACGTCGCTGTTAGGGTTGCCGAAGGTCTCCACATACACAGCCTTTGTGTTGGGACGGATGGCAGCCTCGAGAGCCTGAAGGTCGTTGACGTTGATGATGGTGTTGCTGACACCCTGAGTGCTCAGCGTGTGAGTGATGAGGTTGTAAGAACCGCCATAGAGGTTGTCGGCTGCCACGATGTGGTCACCGTTCTGTGCGATGTTCTGGAGGGCGTAAGTGATGGCAGCTGCACCAGAAGCGACAGCAAGTCCTGCCACACCACCTTCGAGGGCAGCCACACGCTCTTCAAACACGTTCTGAGTCGTGTTGGTCAGACGGCCATAGATGTTACCTGCATCGCGAAGGCCAAAACGGTCAGCTGCATGCTGTGAGTTACGGAACACGTAAGAAGTGGTCTGATAGATAGGCACTGCGCGTGAGTCGGTTGCTGGATCTGGTTGTTCCTGTCCTACATGAAGTGCCAAAGTCTCAATGTGAAGTTTTTTTGCCATAGTTGTATAAGTTTTTTGTTGTTAATAAATTGCTTTGTTTTTGATTTCTGGTGCAAAGTTACGGCGATTGGAAAATATGTCCAAGCAAAATGATAAACAAAGGAAAATATTTCTACAAAACAAATTTACGAAAGAAATATTATATGGCAAATACTATATAATTCAAATATTATCGTGAGTTCCCCATAGGAGATTGGTGGCAACAAAGACTGATATTCTTACTGCGAACTGACGTGTTAAAAGATAAAAAGAAGGGGAGGGGCTATGACTTGGTGTCACAACCCCTCTCCGTTTGCTGAAATACCTTTTGTGTGAAAGGTGTATTTGGTTTATCTGATGGCGAACTTGCAGCTGCTTTCACTGCCATCTGATGCCTTCACGCGGGCAATGTAGATGCCTGATGGAAGGTCGTTGGTGGATATGGTGGCACTGCCATCAGCAAGATTGAGTGTCTGGCTTTGTTGCTGCAGACCTGCAATGGAGTAGATGTCAAGCTGTGCGCTTGCTGCTTTTCCTTGGATGAGGAGCTTGGTGCCAGCAAAGCGGATGCTGATTTGGTCGTCCTTTGCCAAGATTGGCTTGATATCATCCACTTCTTCAATCTTCACGCCTGTGTCTGTACCGATGAAGGTGTCATAAGAGTGGAG
>JAEEGL012871875.1_pt1 | contig 14092 bp, 11 predicted proteins | sample 9134231 | NCBI WGS metagenome assembly JAEEGL01 (sample SAMN16246548, study PRJNA631951) | gut metagenome | biome: gut microbiome; feature: rumen; material: fiber-attached | host: Bos | place: Iran: Karaj | collected 2018-10 | reverse complement strand
CTGCGGTCCCTGTCTGGATCTTAATAATATCCTCTTCCTCAACAGACATACACCGATCGGTCAGACGCTGTAAAAAATCATCCTCGGGCATGGGCTGAGCAAAATAGAATCCCTGGATCAGATCACAGTTGCAGGTGCGAAGAAAACCGAATTGCTCCTTTGTCTCTGCGCCCTCGGCAACGGTACGGATGTTAAGGCGATTCGCGAACAGGAATATGCTCTCCAGGATGACACGTTCCCGTTCATCCTCACAGTTTTTCTTCAACAGGGATCGATCAATTTTGATTTCATCAGGAAGGGTATCGGCTACCATACTCAAAGAGGAAAGGCCGCTGCCGAAATCGTCAATGGAGAACTCAAAGCCGTTTTCGTGAAGCTGCGTGACAATTTTATGCATCAATTCTTCTTCCTGAATCATAGCCGATTCTGTTATCTCCACCACGATCAGGCGGTGATCAAGATGATGGAAATCCACGATTTCGGCAAGGTGCTTCGGCATATCTTCCTCGCGGAGATGCCAACGGGAGAAGTTAACGGAGACCGGAATGGGTTCTATATTCATTTTTATCAGTCGTTCGAGAAAAACACACACGTTCTCTACCACGTACCAGTCCAGCATGGCAATTGCACCCGTCTGCTCCATGGCAGGCAAAAACTGATTCGGCATTATTACACTGCCGTCTTCTCTGACCCATCGGATCAGGGCTTCGGCAGATCTCATACGGCTCGTCGTAGCGTCGATTTTCGGCTGATAATATACTTTCATTTCCCGCTTATGCATAGCCTGCATGGCCTCAAGAACGTCGCTTATGATGTAACCATTCATATTCTTTTTGTTCCTCCGGTTGCGTTTTTCGGTTGAGGCCTCTGCAAAGACTCATGATCTGTTTGGCAATTTCTTTTGAATTGTCACAGAGAACGCTATCAACTATTGCATGCACCTCGAAAACAAGTATACCATAAAAAAGCAAACATGAAAAATAAAAAAGGACGTAACGTGAGATCCGTTACATCCTCTCGATATGGTGCGGGTAACAGGGCTTGAACCTGCATGCCTCTCGGCACAGGAACCTAAATCCTGCGTGTCTGCCAATTTCACCATACCCGCATATTTACAATTATGTTGCCGTTCAAGCTATGAGCACGAGTCCGAAGCAGTTTTTCCCCGGGTTTATGCCGAGCTTTTCAAGCGTCCCGAAAACGTCTATCCCGCAGGCTTCGATCGACGGGAGCGCAAGATCGGGAAAAACGCATTTCTCTTTTGTGCAGGTCTCGCACAAACGGCAGGAGCCGCCTCCGAAAGCATAGGCGTTTTTACATCCGTCTCTTTTCATCAGGTCGCGGCATTTCCTGCTTATCCGGGTTATCGCAAATATATCTCCGCTTGAAAACAAAAGGGCTTTTTCAAAGCCGTCGAGGCGTTTTCTCGTTTCGGTATGAACGGGAGCGAAGGGCGGGCAGCAGAGATTCGTCCCGTAGTCGGGGCATCCCTCCCGGCATTTTTCGGCTATCCAAGAAGCCGTCACGACACAGGACGGGTCTATGATCCACGCGTTTGACGCACCGAACTTAACGGCAAAATCAACGTATTTTTCCATTTCTTCAAACCGCTTTCCCGTTTCGCGCATAGTAGAAAATATACTGCTGAGCTATTCCCGCATACTCTCCGAAAAGCTCGGGCTCGAACTTTCCTCCGTAAAAAACGGCGGCTTTTTTCATCCACGTGTCGACCGGAAAGGCGTCCATCTTATGCAGTCCGAAGAGCAGGAAGCAGTCGGCGACCTTGGGTCCGATGCCGTTTAACTTGAGGAGCTCCCTGCGCGCCGACATGGTGTCGAGCTTTTCAAGCTCTTCAAATGACAGCTCGCCGCTTGAGACCATACGCGCCGCGTTTATTATGTAAGGCGCTCTGTAGCCGCAGCGGAGAGGTGCAAGGGCTTCGGCATCAAGCGGCGCCAAACGCTCTGCGGAAGGAAAGCTGTAAAGCTTTTTACCTTGCCATATTATCGGCTCTCCGAACAGGGTGCAGAGGCGGTCGACTATGCCCTGTATCCTCGGGATATTGTTGCACTGAGATATGATGAAGGAGCAAAGGGCCTCCCATGGCTCCTGTCTCAAAATGCGAAGTCCCCTGCCGAAGCTGATCGCGGCTTTTGTAAAGTCGTCTTTTGGAAGTCCGTCCGCGATCTTCGCATAGTCGCATTCAAGATCGAAAAAGCTTTTCCAACGCTTTTCGAAATCTTCCTTTGAGCAGTCGAAAAAAACTCCTTTTTCCGTATTCTTGAAGAACACGGCTTTGCCGTAGGCGACGCCGAGATACCCGTCTCCCTCTTTGCGGAAACGGAAGCACTGTCCGCACTCACAGGTGTTTTTCGCATCGAAAGCGACCCCGGTGACCTCTATACCTTTTTCCGACTCGAAAGTCCTCATATCTTCACCCGTTATATTTTAAACCCGCATCCGCTTTTTTTCAACTTATATTCTGCCGAAAGCTTTTATGCGTTCCCGATCATTTCAAGCAGCGTGCTTTCGTCTATCACGGGAACGCCCAGCGCCTGCGCCTTTGAAAGCTTCGAGCCGGCGTCCTCTCCCGCGAGCAGGAAGTCCGTTTTTTTGGAAACCGAGCCCGAAACGGTCCCCCCGTTTTTCTCTATGATCTCCTGCGCTTCCTTTCTCGAATAGCTCGGAAGGGTTCCGGTTATGACGAAGGTCTTTCCTTCAAGCGACGAGAGGGTCCCGTCGTCCGGTTCGGTCATATTGACGCCGAGTTCTTTAAGCTCACCTATCAGTTTTTCCGCTCTTTCGGAAGCGAAAAACTCGGTTATATACTCAGCCGTGACGCCGCCTATGTCTTTTATGGAACAAAGCTCCTCCGCGGACGCCTGAGCCAGCGCGTCCATGGTCTTATATCTTTTTGCAAGGAGCTTTGCCGCCTTTGCTCCGACCTGTCTTATGCCGAAGGCATAAAGAAGCCTTGAAAGAGGTCTGTCCTTGCTGTTTTCAACAGCGGCGCACAACTTTAGAGCCGAGACCTCTCCCATCCCCGGCAGTGACGAAATATCAGTGGGTATAAGCTTATACAGATCGGCGGGACTGTGTATCAGCTCGTTTTCAAGAAGCAGATCGACGACGGCGGGACCGACGCCGTCTATATCCATCGCGTCACGAGAGGCAAAATGCTCGAGGCTCCTTGAAAGCTGCGCGGGACATGCCGCGCCTGTGCACCTTACCGCCGCCTCCTCGACCCTTACCGGCGCGCCGCAGACGGGACAAACCGAAGGCATCGAATAAGGCTCTGTTCCCTCGGGTCTTAACGACAAGTCTCTTCCGAGTATCTCGGGGATTATTTCTCCCGCCTTGCGGACTATTACCGTGTCCCCTATCCTTATATCCTTCTGCTCGATCATGCCGATATTGTTGAGCGTGGCTCTCGAGACTACCGTCCCGGCAAGGCGCACGGGCTCCAAAATCGCCGTCGGCGTTAAGACGCCCGTCCTTCCGACGTTGATCTCTATATCGAGAAGCTTTGTTTTCTTTTCCTCGGGAGGATACTTATACGCGACCGCCCATTTGGGACACTTTACCGTGCTGCCGAGCGCGTTTCTCTGTTCGAGACGGTCGACCTTTATTACTATGCCGTCTATCGCCGCGTCGAGAGAATATCTCTCGGCGCCCATTTTTTCAATGAAAGCCTTTGCCTTTTCCATATCGTCCGTATACTCATAAGGCGATATGACCTTGAAACCGAGAGAAGCAAGATAATCCAGCGTCGCCTTGTGGGACGTAAATCCGAGTTCGTCCGCGTTCTGAAGATTGAAGCAGTATATCGAAAGACGCCTCTGCGCGCATATCTTGCTGTCAAGCTGTCTGAGCGAGCCCGCCGCCGCGTTCCTCGGGTTTGCGAAAAGGGTCTGTCCCTTTTCGGCGCGCGCCGCGTTCAGCTTTTCAAAAACGGCCTGCGGCATGAACACCTCGCCTCTGACGACAAGACTTTTATATTCCGTGTTTACCTTCATGGGTATATCGAAAACGGTCTTAAGGTTTTCGGTGACGTCTTCTCCTACCGTTCCGTCCCCTCTCGTCGCGCCGCGGACAAAAACTCCGTCTTCGTATTCGAGGCAGACGGAAAGGCCGTCGATCTTGAGCTCCGCGGTATAAAACGCGTCTGCGAACCTCTCCTTTACGCGCTTATCGAAATCGTCGAGCTCGGAATATGAAAAAACGTCCTGTAGGCTTTGCATGGGATACTTGTGACTGACCTCTTCGAACTGCGACAAAACGGCTCCGCCGATACGCTTGGTAGGGCTGTCGTGTCTCGCAAGCTCCGGATACTTTTCCTCAAGCTCTCGCAGTTCCCTCATCTTCATATCATACTCGTAATCGGATATGATGGGAGCGTCGTCGGTATAGTAGAGCTTCGCATGGTAAAGAAGCTCGTCGGTCAGCTCATCTATCCTTTTTTTGATCTCCATTTTCTCACTTCCCGTTTTTATTATATCACGGCCGCTTATAAATGTCCATTACGTGACGGGTATCTCTCTATCCTTTTGCCGTGATAAAAATCCCCGCGGCGCAGAGCGCGGCGCATATCACGAAGGCATAAAAATAAGACGCGTCGGTCTTTCCGTTATATCTTTTCCTTACCGACATATCTATTGAGCGCAGGGCCATAAGCACCGACGACAAGGCCGATAAAAAGCCTCCGCAAAAACGCAGTCCCAATGCCGGATAGGAGCTTGTCCCGTTTGTTATTATATACAAGGTCACGGGCGCCGAAATCAAAAAGCCCTTTACGGCAAGAAGGAAAAGGGTTATGAGGCTCCCTCCCGGCGACCGGCCGCATAAAAAGATCAAGACGAGCAACGCCGCCTCCGCCGCGACGGTCCCGCCGGAAGAATGAGCGAAAAGGAAGCTCCGACCGTTTCCCGCCGCTGATGAAAAATAACTTCCCATTGCCGCGCCGATAAGCATAAAGAGGAGCGAGACGGCAAGCCTTGCTCCGTTTTTCTCCTTGTCCATAATATCACCCAAACGATTTATATGCCCTTGCGCTTGAGAATATAACGTCAGACGGGAAAAACCCGTCTGTGCCGTTATCTTCCGCCGCAGGCCGCGTTATTGCCGCTCTGCCTTATGAAATCGTTTGCCTTGGGCGGGAAAAACTCCGAAACGGGAAACTTGAAGTTCTGGAAAAGCTCGCACGGATCGTCCGAGCCTCCCATGCTTTCCTTATTGGGCATACAGATATCGTATGCGGGCATAAGAAGCTGGATCTCACGCTCGAGCTTGGTTATGCTGAACTGTCCGAGCGAAACGTAAAGCCTTTTTCCCTCTTCGGATAAAACGAAATCCTCGTCAAAGCAGTTGCTTATCCCCTCGGGGATATCGCTTATCACAGTCTCTGCGCAGTCGCATGTATCGAGTATCTTGGAACCGAGTATTACGGGATCGACGACCTCTACCACCGCCGTGGGAAGATTCGTGCGCTCTATGCCCTGGATATCTATGCCTCCGGGAACGTATTGAGAGCTGAAAATATGTGCGCTTCCCTCGCTTCCGAACAGAACGGTCCTTTTATCGAAGACCGAGAGTCCGTATATCTTTCTCGGTCTGCCCGCGCCGGAAAACACATCTGCCGAGATCCTGTAATAAAATCTTGTGTCTACCGTGTAAAAGCCGCGGTTGAAGGTGATCGGTTCTACGTCTATATTTGCCCAAAGCAATTCCGCGCTGTTTGCTTTTACGGTCGTCGCTCCTTCAAGGAGCATCTGCGAACCTACCGTAAGATATACCCTTATATCCTGCAGGCAATCTTTATCTCTGCAGCTGTCGTAAACCTTTCTCGTGTGAATACAAACGGCTTCCCTCGGTGCCGGATTACCGCAGATCGGTCCCGGTGAAACCCTGTCAGGCATTATATTACCTCCCGAATTAGATTGAAGCTTTGCTTCACTACCATTCTATTCAAAAAGGTTTTTTTGGTGCGCTCTCTTCCTTGACTTAAACGTTTATTGTGTTATAATTTTCTGTAGACGTTCATTCCGATCAAAGGAGGCTTTTATGAAAAAGTCATTTGATTACAAATGGGTCATTCTGGTCCTCTGCTTTCTGGTCGTTTTTTGCTCGCTCGGCTTTTGCAGCGGGACTAAAAGCTTATATCTTACCAACATAACCAAGTATCTCGGGATAAAGCGCAGTCTCTTTTCCATAAACGACAGTATCCGATATATAACGACCGCGATACTCAGCATCTTTTTCGGCACCCTGTACGCCAAGCTCGGCGCACGAAAGCTCATCGGTATGGGTTTTGTATGCCTTATCGTCTCCTGCCTGATCTATTCTTATGCCGAAAACATCGGCGTCTTCTACATCGGCGGCTTTTTCCTCGGCGCGGGTCTTGCCTTCTGCTCGTCAACCATAGTCGGGTTTATCGTCAATCTATGGTTCAAGACCAACATAGGGACCTATACCGGCATAGTGCTTGCCGCGAACGGCATAGGGACCGCGGTCATAACTCAGTTCCTCGAGCCGATGATCGACAGCGCACCCGACGGATATAAATCCGCTTACCGTCTCACAGCCCTCCTTCTCGTCATCGTCGGCGTCATCATATTTATCTTCCTCAGAGAAAAGCCGAAAACCGCGGAGGGCAGCACGGCTCTCCCGACCAAATCCAAGCGCCCGAAGAGAAGCACGGCGTGGGTCGGCATGACGTTGAGAGAAGCGTCGAAAAAGCCGTATTTCTACATCATGCTCGCATGCATGTTCTTTACCGGCGCCGTCCTTCAGGCAATAGCCGGTATATCCATCCCCCATATCAAGGACGTCGTTCTTACCGGCAAGGACGCCGCGTACGACACAAACTTTATCACGATAACTCTCAGCCTTCACGCCATTTGCCTCACCGCGGCAAAGTTCATCTCGGGCGTTAGCTACGACCACCTCGGTCTTAAGAAAACGTGTCTTATAATCCATACGGTCGCTTTCAGCTCGATACTGATGCTCGCGGCGGTAACGCCCGGCTCATACACCCTCGCGTTTGTTTACGAGATGATAATCTCCTTCGCAATGCCGCTTGAAACGATCATACCTTTGCTCGTAATCTCGGATATGTTCGGTGAGAAGGAATATGCGAAGATACTCGGTATAAACACGGCGGTAATAACCTCGGGATATGCCGCGGGCACTCCTCTCATGAATCTCGTTTACGACAAGATCGGGACCTACAGACCCGCGCTTTTCGTCGTATCCGGCATCATGTTCGTTGTCCTCCTCACCATGCAGATCGTCTTCCGCAAAGGTGAAAAGGTCCGCAACGAGATACTCTCAAAGCAGTCCTGAGCTCCCGCTCTCAAGCCCGATGCCCCGCATCGGGCTTTTTTGTTGCCCGAAAAGGACAAGTATGATATAGTATAAACAAAGAGGTGTTCTTTTTGAGAAAATACCCGCTTTTAAGCTTCGATCTGTCCGCTCTTGAAAACAACGTCCGCGAAGTAACCTCCCGCTGTAAAAAAGCCGGGATAAGCGTATGCGGGGTCGTCAAGGGCTGCAGCGGCATGCCCGAAGCCGCGAGGATAATGGCGGAACACGGAGCCGCGCAGATAGGCTCGAGCCGTATAGAGCAGATAGCAGCCTGCAAAAAAGCGAATATCAACGCCTCATATCTTCTGCTTCGCATCCCCTCCCTTTCGGAGGTGCCAGACGTTGTCGAATACTGCGATATATCTCTGCAAACCGAAAGGCAGACGCTGAAAGCGATAAACCGCGAATGTGAAAAAAAGGGCAAAACACACTCGGTCATCATAATGGCCGATCTCGGAGACCTGCGCGAGGGCTTCTGGGACAAGGACGAGCTTACCGACACCTGTCTTTTTACGGAAAAAGAGCTTCCTTCCGTGCACCTGCTCGGGATAGGCGTGAACCTTGGCTGTTACGGCTCGGTCATCCCTACCGTCGCCAAAATGAACGAACTGTCGATTCTTGCCGAACGCGTCGAGGCGGAGATCGGCAGAAAGCTCGAGATAGTATCCGGCGGCGAAACGAGCGCTTTCGGGCTCGTCCATAAAGGCGTTATGCCGAAGAAGATAAATCATCTGCGCATGGGCGAGTGCCTGCTCATAGCAAAAGAACTGAAAACCGTTTACGGCATAAACGACATCGATTATCTCGATCCCGAAGTCTTCACTCTGACCGCCGAGGTCATAGAGCTGAAAAACAAGCCTTCCTACCCGCAGGGCGAGCTCGGCGTCGACGCTTTCGCGAAAAAACGCGAATATAAAGACATCGGCATAAGAAAAAGAGCTCTGCTCAACGTGGGCAGAGCCGACGTGGGAGACGCGGAAACGCTGATACCCCATGAAAAAGGAGTCTTCGTCGTTGGCGCCTCTTCCGATCATCTGATACTTGACGTGACCGACTGCGAAAGAGAAATTAACGTCGGAGACACGGTAAGCTTTTCACTTTATTATACTCATCTTCTCTATCTGTCCTCCCGTCCGGACGTGACCTTAAAAATCATAAAATAAAAAGCGGCGGAATGATCCGCCGCAGATATAAGACTGGCATCAAAGCTTGAGAAAAGCCTTGACTCTCTCTTCTATATCGGGAGCGCCGAATACCGCCGTGCCTGCGACGAGGGACGTCGCCCCTGCGGCGACCGCACGTGCGCCCGTCTCGAGATTTATCCCGCCGTCTATCTGAATATCGCAGGAACGTCCGCGTCTTTGTATTTCGGCACGGAGCGCGGCGACCTTGGGGAGTGAGGACTCCATAAAGCTCTGACCGCCGAAGCCCGGTTCCACCGACATCACAAGGACCATATCGCAGAGGTCAAGATACCCGAACACTATTTCCGCAGGCGTTTTCGGCTTTATCGTGATGGCGCTTTTCACGCCTCTTTCTCTTATATGCTTAAGTATCTTTTCGGGATCGCCGTTTGCCTCGACGTGGAAATTGACGAGATCCGCCCCCGCGTCTATAAAGGCGTCAACGTATTTTTCCGGGTCGGTTATCATAAGATGAACGTCGAGGAAGGCGCCGCTGTCGCGCCTTAAGGATCTTACTATCTGCGGTCCTATGGAAAGATTGGGGACGAAATGCCCGTCCATGACGTCAACGTGTATCATCTGCGCGCCGGCGGCAGTCACACGCGCGACGTCTCTGCCGAGATGAGCAAAGTCGGCCGACAAAATCGAAGGAGCAAGCTTTATCATAATAATACCTCCGTTTTACGTGATAAAATAAACGTCCGTAACGCTTGACTTTTGCGCCGCATATTTATATGATACCGGCGTAAGACACTACGTCTTATATGCCGTTCATATAAATAAAGGGCGCTTTCGGACGGAAGCGTCCTTAAAGTATTATACATTAATTTTTTAGAAAATGGAACTTTTTTTATTTTTTACCGTCATAAACAACAGAACGAGAAAAAAAGCATTAAGGAGATACGTTTTATGAAAAAAACATGTATTTTTGCCGTCATCCTTTGTCTGGCTCTTCTGCTCTCTGCGTGCGGCGCAAAGGGCGGTGCCGCGAGCAGCTCATATCTGAATGACTCCGGGTACTATTACGTCGATAAACAAGACGGTTACTATGATGCCCCGCAGGAAAGCATGACCGGAGGAGTATCTTCATCTCCCTCTATGGCGTCATCGGCGTCCTCCGGCGGATATTATTCCGAACCCGGAAAGACATCCGACGCGACGACTTCCCTGTCCTCTGCGGACTCTTCCGCTCTTGACGGCAGGAAGATGATCAAGAACGGCAACTTCACCGTGGAAACGCTCGAATACGAAAAGACCATCGCAGAACTTGAGGCTCTTATAAACAGATGCGGCGGATACATCCAGAACAGCTACGTGTCCGGCAAATCGGCTCTTGACAGCGACGCTTACTCCGCAAGATATGCAAACTATACCGTCCGTATCCCCGCCGACGGCTTCTCATCCTTTGAAGACGGTCTTGCGGCATGCGGATCGGTGCTTGACAGACAGGTCTACATAAGAGAGGTTACAGACCAGTATTACGACACCGAAGCGCACATAAAGACCCTTCAGGCAGAGGAGGAGCAGCTTTTGTCGCTGCTTTCAAACGCCAAGGAGCTTGAAGGCATAATCAAGATACACGACAGACTTTCCGACGTCCGCTATCAGATAGAAAGTCTGCAGGGCACGCTGCGCCGTCTGGACAACCAGATCTCGCTGAGCACTATCACGATCACCATCCAGGAAGTCCGCGAGATAACGAGGGTCCGCGAGGTCCCCAAGACCCTCGGCGAGAGGATATCCGACCGCTTTGCCGAATCATGGCATGCCATAACCTCCGCGGTCAAGAATATCGTCGTATTCCTCGTCGGCGACCTTCTTCTCATAGTCTTCTGGTGTGCTCTCATAGTTGCCGCGATACTCCTTATCAGACACTTTGTCAGAAAGGCAAAAAAAAAGGCGGCAAAGAAAACGTCTGACGCCAAGGACACGAAGGACGCTGCCGAAAACAGCGAAAAAGCCGAAGCCTCCGACGGAACAAAGTTTGTTCAATAAATAAGCAAAATCAAAGAGCGGCGAAAGCCGCTCTTTTTTATTTGCTCATTACAGACAGCCTTTTTACTTGACGCCGGCGTTGATCGTTTCTATTATGCCGCGCGCGACCGCATATGCGTATTTCGTCTGAAACTCTTCGGTTATCATATACTCAAGGTCGGACGCGTTGGAAATATACGCTCCCTCCACTATGCACGAGGGCATAAGGCATCTTTTTATAAGCGCATAATCGGGGTCCTTTATAAGTCCCCTCGCCTTTATTTTCAGCGACGCTTTCATCTCTTTATAGATATTAGACGCAAGGATCTCCGAATCGACCGGGTAAGGCTCCTCTTTTTCCATAACGTAATAAAGGACTTCCGTTCCGTTTACTGAAGGAGACGTGCTGCTGTTATTATGGATCGAGACCGTAAGATCGGCGTGGACCGTGTTTGCGAACGAAGGGCGCGAATTGTGTGCCGAAAAGGTGTCCGTATCACGCGAAAGCGCCACTCTTACCCCCGCCGCCGAAAGATAATCGCGTATCTTCAGCGCTATCGCAAAGTTAAGATCCTTTTCATAATACTTTTTACCGTTAATTTTGCCAATGGCGCCCGGGTCGCTTCCGCCGTGTCCGGGGTCTATGCAGATAAGGTCGCCCGCCGCACGCCAATCGACGGCGGGAAGCCCATTTTTCTCAGCCGCCTCGGTAAAAGCATTGCTCTCACCCTCGGGAGAGTTCTCCGTAAATAATATTTTAAAGCCTTTTTCGTCCTCGGAAAAATCTATCCTGCCCGCGACTTTGCGAGCGAGGTCGATAACGATGACCGTCTCGGAAGGATCCTTCTCATCGGCTTTCATCTCCGCGCCCGAAATAAAGCTCTTTTCGGGAAGGACGCCGTCGCTTGAAAAACTGAATGACGTCGTCTCCGCCTTGATCCGCGAGTTTTTGATCCTGACGGTCATTTTTTCCTCCGTGACCGTCTTATATACGTTTTCGAGCGCCCTGTCGGCGGTCACCGTCAAAGCGATGCCGTCGGTCAGTTCTTCCTTCTCAAAGGAGAGGATATTCGCTCTCATGGACTCTTCCGACGGAGTCGTTATCGAGACGGTCCTTGTTTTATCGTTCCAGTCAACATTGCAGTTGAGTGCCTCGGCAACAAAGCGAGCGGGAACGAAGGTCCTGCTATTTTTGAGCTGAGGAGGGACTTCGACTTTTACCCACGTTCCGTTGATGAATGCTTCCTCTGAATCGATCGTCAGCTGAACGTAATTGCCCCTCCAGGAAAAGGTCGCCATTTTCGCCTCTGCATACCAGTTTACAACGGCGCCGATAGCTTCGCCGACGGCGCGGAAAGGTACCATAGTCCTGCCTCCGTATATGTAAGGCTGAACGTCGGGGTCTATAAGCTTTCCGTTTACCTCTATACGGACGTTCGTAGAGATTGCCGCCTGCTTTTTTGAACTTGCCGCCGAAACGCCGACCGTAGAAATGCATGCGATGCAGAGCAGCGCCGCGATGACCGTTTTGACGATATTCCGTTTTCCGTTTCCCGTTCTCTTCATACTCGCCGTTCGCCGAAAGATTTCGGCAGTTCTTTCTTGAAAATAAAAATATCTCTAAGCGCGTCAATCCTTGAGCGCGCTCATTACGTCCTTTTCGAAGTTTGCTCCGGTGACGCCACAGCCGTGACTGTCATACCAGCGATTGTTCTTCATATATACCGCGGTGATATCGTTCTCCGGATCTACCCAGAAATGAGTGCCGTAAGCGCCGCTCCATCCGAACGAGCCGTTCGGCAGCACCTTATTGTGCACGGCGACGCGGACGCCGAGTCCCCAGCTGTCTTCCTCCTTACGTCCCGGAATGCCGTCCGGAACGTAAGGCCTGCGCATAAGGTCTGAAAGCTCGCTCTTGAAAACGCGAACACCCTTATACTCTCCCCGTCCGCGAAGAAGCTCGGCAAACTTCGAGTAATCCTCCATCGTGCCCGCAAGAGACGTGCCGGCGCAGGTATAAGAAAGCGGAAATCCCTCGAAGGTACAACGTCCCATTTCGACCGCCGCCATACTTCCCGGGAAGGACATTTTGTCGTGCATCGTGACCATGCGTTCCCATTGATCTTCCGTCGGAGAAAACGTTATATCCTTTATCCCGATCGGTCCAAAAATGTTTTTATCCACGAAATCGGCAAAACTCATGCCGCTCTTGTCCTGAATAATGCACGCGAGCACGTCGAACGGCATACGGCCGTGATAACAGGTCCGCTCTCCCGGATCGAAGGATAAAACCGTATGCTCGATGCAGTAATCGACCATCGTCCTGTTGTCCGCATACGCCCATGCCGGAAACTTCACTCTTTGAAGCGCGCCGAGCTCGTCATCCGGAACAAAGCCGCTGCAGTGCGAAAGGAGCTGATAGATAAGCGGCTCGGTCTTGGGCTTGTGATCGGCGACGGCACGGCCGTTTTCGATACGTCCTACGGACATATCGGCAAACTTCGGCAAATAGTCGGATACCTTGTCATAAAGCCCGAACCATCCGTTCTGTATGCCGAGCAGACAGGCGACTCCCGTTATCGGCTTGGTCATGGATGCCAGACGGAACATTGCATGAGGCTTCAAAGGCTCTCCCGTTCTGACGTCACTGACGCCGAATCGCAGCTCGCATACAGTCTCGCCGTGCTGAGACACGGTCATCGCGGCTCCCGCGATCTTTGAGTTCTCCAGATCTTCTTCCGCGCGCCGACGAAGTATATTTTCAAGCTTTTTCGCGTCAAGTTCTTTCATACCGTCACTTCCCGAAATTAAAAAATCCGATGCAATCCCGCACACCTATGAAAATAAATATATCAGCCGAAACGAAAAATGTCAAACTTAAATGAACATTCGGAAAAGAAGAAGGATTTATCCGCCTTTTCTTATTGCCCCGCTCACCTTCGGGTGATATAATATCGACAGAGCATAAATAATACGGCTGCGCGCCTTATCAGAAAAAAGGAGACGATGAGACAATGAAGAGTCCTTATTATTTCAACCTTTGGGGCGAGATAGGACCGGAAGACGAAAAATATCATTCTCTTGCTGACCTGCTGAAGACCATGGACGAGCTCGGGATCTGGCAAACGACCGCGTCGTATGCCGAAGGAAATGCTTCACGCTCGAATGCGAGACTTCTTAAAATGATAGAAGAGACGCCGGGCGCCGCGGGACGCGTCGTCCCCTGCTTTGAGCTGCAGCCCTATATGTTCGTCTCGGCACATGAGAACGAGTTTCTCGAAGAGTGTCTTAAAAGGCACGGTCCCGCATGTCTCCGTATCCGCCCGAAGACCATCGACTTCCGCATCCGCGAGCTCGAGTGGACGCTTGAAAAGCTCGGCGATGTCGATCCCATAATCTTCGTAAAGGCAAAAGAGCTTGATTTCAGAACCGATTTTGAGGACATGGAGTATATCGCAAAGCGCTTCCCGCGCGTAAGGTTCGTCGTCCAACAGGTCATGTGGGATCCGCTGCATTACGTTTACGACGCGATGCGCCGCTCTCCCAACGTCTTTATAGACACCGCCTGGCTG
>JAEEGL012172571.1_pt1 | contig 14092 bp, 8 predicted proteins | sample 9134231 | NCBI WGS metagenome assembly JAEEGL01 (sample SAMN16246548, study PRJNA631951) | gut metagenome | biome: gut microbiome; feature: rumen; material: fiber-attached | host: Bos | place: Iran: Karaj | collected 2018-10 | reverse complement strand
GTCGGCGCCCAGCTCGGCTTCGCGATCCTCAGCGACATCGAATCCTACTTCTTCGTCTCCGCTGCGGAATCCGATTCGAGAACCAACGTTCTGCAAGCGCCTAAGGTCACCATGTTCAACGGTCAAACCGCGAGCATCAGCGACCAAACGCAGGTCCCATACGTCAGCACGGTTATCCCGGTCGTCGGCGACTTCGCCGTCGCCCAGCAGCCGGTCATCACGATCATCAATGAAGGTCAGTTCATGACCGTTCAGGCGACCGCGTCTCCCGACCGCAAGTACGTCCGCATGACCGTCGTCCCCTTCTTCAGCAAGATCACCGACAACGACAGAACCTATAAGTTCGAAGGTTCCGACTCCGTCTCCACGAACAGCACCTCTGCCAGCAAGGGCAGCAGCCTCCTCGAAAGCGTCACGGACGAGCGCACCTCGAACAACGGTTCGCAAATTGTCAGCCAAGGCACGACGATCCAGGAACCGATCACTTCCAACTTCTCCGTCTACACGACCGTCAACGTTCCTGACGGCGGCACCGCCCTCCTCGGCGGAATCAAGCGCCTCAGCGAAGGTCGTAGCGAAGGCGGCGTCCCGATCCTGAGCAAGATTCCTTACGTCAAGCGCCTCTTCTCCAACAGCGCGATCGGACGTGAGACCACGAGCATGCTCATGACCGTCACCCCGCGCATCATCATCCAGGAAGAGGAAGAAGAGTTCGCGACCGGTCTCAACGCCGCTAAGTGATCTTCTAAACTCCTGACGAGAGTATGATTCCCTGAAAGACGATCAGGCGTTCCTTCGCCTGATCGCCTTTTTTATTGTCGTTACTCGAAATCGTCTGCGCGCCCCAGTTTCGTCGCTGAAACCGGGGCTTTTTTTAGCGACGTTCCAACGAGACGAAAGGACTTGAAACAGAAGATTAAATTAGCTATAGTCCGCGCGGAAGGGATTCGCCAATGACAGTTCGGATAAACAACGCGCTTTTCGCGCTCATGGTTGCGACAATCGCCGTCGGATGCGTTCTGACAGGTCGCGCCGAGGATATAAAGAAACCGACGGGTTTTGCCGGTTATCTCCTCGATTCTCGCGGACTGGAAGAAAATAAGGACGATTCGGCGTGGCGCGAAGATTTTGAATCCCCTGGCGTCAGCTGGCGTTATCTTTATCAAGACGGGTCGGTCAAAATCGACGAACACAAGCGAGTCGAAGAATTCTGTCACGAAGGCAGGCGTTCTGAGTTGCTTCGTTACGAGGTCGAGGAACCCGGCGTCGTCGTCTTTGGCCATTACGTCGATTATCCGGGCATATACGCCGACGTCTCGCCGTCCCTTTGGGTTCGTTCAGATCGACCGGGCGTCTCGCTTGCGGCGCTCGTCGTCTTTCCCAAAACGATTCGCCCCGACAACGGCAAGCCTCTCGTCGCGCTCATCCCCGGATCGTCCTATCAAAAACCGGGGGAGTGGCAGAAACTCGAATTCCCTCACGGATTAGAAAAGACGTTAGAGAAAACGATCCAATCGATCCGCGGCGAACACAAAACGCCCGCGAGCGCCGAGTGTGCGTACGTACGTCAGATTCTGCTCCTTTCAGAAGCGCGCGCAGGACGCTATTCTCTTTGGATCGACGACCTAAAAATTGAAGGCAGTTTCCCGCAAAACGTCGAATCCCTTCAAGAATGGGAGCGCGACTCCACATTTGATCCGATCAATCTTCTGAGTTGCAGACTCCAACTTTCCAACACGCCGATATTTGGACAAGACGAGTTCTCTGAATCCGACGTCTATGGACGAGAACCGTTCGGAATCGATAAGAACAAGATTGCCGAAAAGAAAAAGCTCAAACTCACGTTCTCTTCAAATGGACTTGACGAGAAAACCGCGGCGTCACGAGGCGCGTTTTCAGTCGACGGCGCGTTAGAACGTCGATCGACGTTCGAAACCGCGTCCATGTTTCTCCAATCGCTGGGCGACGAGCCGCCCCCTTCGATCGACGAAATGATCGCCAGCGACGCGCGTCGAAACGTCTCGACGGAGCCGACGGTCGGGCAGGCAAGTTTTGTCAATGGAATCAAAATCGCGCCGCACATTGCGAACGCCGCGTTTAGCGCAAACCTTCAATCTGCGCCGCAAGACGGCGGAAACGCTCAAGAACGCGCCGCGGCAAGCGAACTCGTTCTGGGAAGCGGCACGCTTCCGGGGCGTGAAGACGCCGCTACCGAATCATTCCGACGCCATAACGACAGACTCGTCGCCGACGCGAAATTTCACGCCGGACTCCTCGAAACGGAGAACGACCGACAGGTATACTCGATACGCGCAATCGAATACCAGGGCGAATCGTTTGAATTCCTCAAAAAGCTCGGTTTCAACGCCGTTTGGCTTTCTGGCGCGCCGACGGCAAAACAACTCAGCGACGCCGAAGAGGTCGGAATCTGGCTGATTGCCGCGCCTCCAGTCGGTTCAAACCTCGTTTCAGAAGCGGAAGTCGCCCAGGCGGCGGCGCGATCGAAACAACAAAAGGAAGAGGAAGAGAGGGCGCGAAGGAACCCTAACGAGCTTTCAAGCAATTCGCTCGAGGTTCAGCGCTATGAAAACGCGGCGGCGCAAGGGGCCGGCTCCGAACTCTTCGGCGGCGCGCAGGTCACGACCGCGTACGACCCCGTGCTGCTATGGAACGTCGGTTCTGGTCTCAAACTAAACTCGATCCAAGCGTTGCAGCGCGATCTCAATAAGATACGCTCTCTCGATCCCCTCAAGCGTCCAATCATAGGATCTGCCGAAACGGGAATCGACGCGCATACGCAAGAAGGCTGCCTCGACGCGCTCATGCTCATGCGCGAGCCGCTTTTGACTTCCCTTGATCTCAACGACTATGGGGAATGGCTTGTCAAATATCAAAATCTCGCGACGAACGCCCGCGCCGTTTTCTGGAATAAGATACAGACGCAACCGACGATTTCAGCGACTCTACAACGTCAATTTTGCGGCATGGCGGACGAAACGCCCGGAGTCGTCTCGTTTGAACAGATGAGACAAATCGTTAGAATGTCGATGCGTGCAAAATGTCGCGGACTTCTTTTCAGTTCTCTTTCGCCCCTCGACGCGAAAGACCACAAAACGCAGTATCGAGCCGCCGCGCTTGAAGCGATAAATCTCGAACTGCAACTCGTCGCGCCGTGGTTCGCGTTAGGCGATCCTGAACAAGAGTACACGTCGACTTCGTCGCCGACGATCAAAGGGATCGTGTCGAGGACAAAGCGATCCTTTCTATTCGTGCCAATTTCGACTGAACCGAACAATCAGTACGTCATGGGGCAAGACGCCGTCAACAATCTCACGGCGACCGTTCCCGCGCGAGAAGGTTATTCGCCCGACCTGCTCGTTCCCGGCGCCTTGCGTAAAATTGTGTCGCGAAGACGCGCCGGAGGAAACTACTTCACGCTCGACGAAGGAAGTATGAACTCGATTCTCTTCTTCACTCAGTCAGACTTCCTCAGTCAAAAGATTTCAGAGCGCGCGCCCGCGTATGGAAACAGACTTGCAAAACTCGCGATTAGCCTAGCGCGAAAGCGTCTTGACCTCTATGAGGAAACCGTCTACGCGTTGAGATATGTCGAGGAACACGGCGCGTTCCCTCCGTCGGCGCCCAAATCGCCGACGCTCGGCGCCGTCGTCGACAAAGCTGAAGATCAGATAAACGACGCGGAAGTCTTTCTCAGACGCCGCGACGCTTCGCAGGCGTACCTCGCGGCGGAGCGCGCGACGCGTGAAATACGAAAAATTGAACGCGAGTTCTGGCTCGCCGCGACTCGAAACGAAATCGCGCGCCCTGTCACGCCCCTGTCCGCGTCCTTTTACGATTCCCCGGCGTATCTGGAATTGTACGACAAACTCCTTTCAGGAAGACTCCACGCGACGGAGCCGAACCTGATCGTCGGCGGCGATATGGAAAGTCAGCAGACCTTTGTCAACGGCGGATGGCGGGTTTTCGTGGAAGAGTCGATACTCGACTCCTCCACCGCTATCGAAGGATATGATCCTAACGCCGACGCCGATGAAAAAAACAAGCGCCCCGCAGGGAGAATCCTTAAACTTAACGTCGCCCCTCGACTGGGCGCGGAAGGTAGAATTCCCGAACAGGTTGAAACGGCGACGCTCAACGTCGAAACAGAATTCAACACGCGGATGGGGCAAATGATTTGCGTTCAAGGTTGGATCAAAATTCCTAAGGATCTGACCAATTCCGTCGACGGGATCGAAATTTACGACGACCAAGGGGGACGCGGACTTGCGCTACGCTTCAAGAAAGCTATGGGATGGACGCGTTTCGCTTTCTATCGAATGGCGACAAACAACGGCCCGATGAGAATCAGATTCTCCATGTCTGGCGTCGGCGAAGTATGGCTCGACGACGTCGCCGCATACGCGCTCGAAACGTCGAATTAACGGGCGACGCGTTTCTTTCATTCAAACGATTCTATCACGTCGCGAACCAACAGTCCGTAACGCTCGACGCAATCGTACATACGCAAGCTTTACGTGTAACAAAATAGGTAAAATTTTCTTCTTAAAACGATTTTGACAATTTTTCTATTTTTATTGGTTAAAAAAAATAATCTGCTCGATAAATGGAATAGCCTGAAAGGACGGGCTTAAATCTCGTCTTTTCGAGCGCGGGACGGTCGAAGCGACGACGTCCCAACGCGCCCAAGCGCTTTAAAATCAAAAGCTAAGTCACAAGACAAATATTAGGCAATCCTTTTCGCGAGGTGTATGATGAAAAAGTCCGTTTTAACTCTTTTGGCTACGACGACCGCGATTCTTCTCGGTTCCGCGTCCGTTTCTTTCGCGCAGTATGGCGCTTGCGAACCCGCTTGCGCGGTTCCCGCCGTCGAAGCCTGCGCTCCGACCTGCGAAGCCTCATACGCCCCTACGTGCGACGTTCCGTGTCAGCCCACTTGCGGCTCCTATGGCGCCAACTGCGCCGGTTACGGGAACGCCTGCGGCGGTCTCTATACGTTTGTCGACGACGTCGCGCGTGTTGCGACCGCGCCGTTCCGTTGGGTTGCCTGCGCTTTTACGGAAGGAATTTATCCTGATTGCGGCTGCGCGCCGCGACCTCCGAAGACGCCGTGCAATCCTTGCACAATCTGCGGCGACTATGTCGGCGGATGCAACGACGCCGCGGGCGGTTGCGCGCCCTGTGCGGAAGGATGTGGCGACGGGCAAATTTCCTACGCGGTTGGACAAGGAGGCTATTATCCGCAGAGCTACGGCGCTCCCCAGTATTACGACGCCGATTCTTACGATTCCTCGCCCACGCGATTGAGCGCCAATACGCGCGTCAACGGGAACGGCAGTTTCTCTCGCGCGCTCGGCGACGTCTTGGGAACCCGACGTCCTGTCGCGCCTCAGTCGAACGTCTACGCCAACGTTCAGCCGAATTCGGTCGTCGCGCCTCAGACCGGCGTCCGTTCCGTGAGCTACGATCAGCGCGTCGTCCAGCCTCAGACGGTTCGACACGTCGCGACCCCGGCGGTCGCCGCTCCTCGCTCGACGACGAATCGCGAACTCCAGAACAAGCAGAACGTGCGAATCGTCTCCGACGCTCCCAACGCGGGTTCAGCCGGCGTCGGCAAGACGTTCGGAAAAACGCGTCCGATCAAGTGAGTTAAGGACACGACCGACTCTTTGGACGAATCTCGCGACAAATCCAGCGTTTTTGTCTTGCGCCTCGTCAAAAAATTCGCTACGCTCCGCCCTAGCGCGGATTAATGCCAGAATCTTTGAGAAGCCCTCGGCGACCGCCGCAGGGCTTCTTTTTTTAGGTCGCGACGCCCGCGAAATCGTCGGCGACGTTCAACAAACGTGGCGACGGATAAGCAAGAAAGAAAAAAATATGCGTTTATATGAATAGAAGCTTATGACAAAAAAGGAGTGAGCTGATGGTTTTACCGCGATTTCTATTGTCACGTCTCGTCGCCGTCGGTCGAGTTGCGACCGTCGCAGGCGTTCTCGTCGCGTGTTCCGCGCTCTACGCGCAAAAACCGGAAACGATTCTCAATCGTATGCCGACGCAAGCCGACGTCGATTGCGACGTTCCCGACCCCGCCGACGTCGAAAATTGCAAGGTCAAACGTTTTAACGAGCAGGATTACACCGGCGTCGCGCTATACGCGCCCGACGAAACGACGCTCTTGCGCGTTTGGACCGTCCCGCCGGGGAGCAAGACCGTCGAACAGTGTCGATTCTATAAGAACGGGGTCGAAATCTTTCGCGACGTGCTCGGCAAGGAAGCGCGATGGTACAACGCGGGTGGAACGCGACGCGGCGCGCTCGGAGAGGATAAGAAGACGATCGAATCGTGGATAGCGATTTCGCCGCAGGAAGCGACGCAAGAAGCCGTCGCCGCTCTCAAGACGAACGATTTTGAACGTTATCAACGCGTCGCGCTTTCCCTCGAGGATCTTAAGACGCTTGGTCTCTCCGGGCCTGTCGCCTCGGAGATTCAAAAAGAGGTTCAAGCCGTCACGCCGGACTCCTTCGCCAAACTGGCGCAGAAGCTCAGGATTCCAAGCGACGCAAATTGGGGCGCGCTTAATGCAGGTCGTCCCGCGACTATTCCTGCGAGCGACTCCGTCGCGGAAGATTTGGAAGCGTATTACAACGTCGCGATTATCGTCATGAAGGGAGGCGACGCGGCGCAAAGTCAAGAGCTGTACGTCGGCGACCTCGTTAAGGTTGGCGACGTATGGAAGATCATCGGATTGCCCGCGGGCGAAACGTTCGGTCAGGCGACGGGCGCCGTCTCGGCGTCGTCCGTTCTGCTTCCGTCCGAAGGAGGAGCAAGCGCCGTCGCCACGACCTCAGACGTCGGCGAAATGGGCGCCGCGCTCAGCGACGCGTACCGTAAACTGGAAACGGCCTCGCCCCAAGACTATCCTGCTCTTTGCGACCAGACGGTCGAACTTCTCTTGAACATCGCCGCGAATAATCCCCAGGAAAGCGACAACATGCTCGCCCAGGCGGTCGACGTCGTCTTTACTGGGTTGCAGTCGGGAATGTATCCGAACGGAGTCGCGAAACTCGCGAGCCTAGCGGAAAAGATTAACGAGACGGGCGGCGACGAAGTCAAGGCGCGCGTTCGCCAGCGTCAGATCACTGCGGCGTTCTATGCCGTGGCTCAAAGCCAACCGCAACCTAAGCCTTCGGAACTTTCTAAGGCTCAGGAAAAGTACACAGAAGACCTCACGGCGTTTGCGGAAGAATACGCCGGCACGACGGCGGGCGCGGAAGCGGCTATGAGTCTAGCGCTGGATCAGGAATATCTTCTCGATAACGACGCGGCGATTGGATACTATCAACAGGTGACGAAAAACGCCGGTTCGTCCATAATCGCGCGCCGAGCGCAGGGCGCTCTAACACGACTCCAAGCTGAAGGCGGAACGCTTAATGCGCCTAAACTCAAGTACCTCGACGGTTCTGACGTCAACTTTGGCGCCGCCGGCGGAAAGCCCACGATCATTTTCTTCTGGGGCAGCTGGGATCAGGAAAGCGTCACGAAGGTCAAAAGTCTCGCGAATCAAGTCAACGTCGTCGGTATAAACGTCGATTCGGCGCCCGATCCGGAAAACGCCGCGGCATACTTCCAGCAAATCACCCGCGGACTTCCGTGGAAGAACGTCTGCGATCCTAACGGATTAGAAGGCGCCGCGCCTATCGCTTTCGGCGTTCAAACCGCTCCGTGGATTGTTCTTATCGGGAAAGACGGCAAGGTCGTCCGTTCCAATATCGCCAACCTTGACGAGCTTGGAGACGTTCTCAAGGAACTCAAGTGATTGCGCGGCATGCGTGGGAATCGGCGGTCAGAATCGAATCTTTCTGACCGTCGATTCCCGCGCGACCATAGGCTTTCGACGTCGGAAAAAAATTAAAAGGCTTATTGACGCGTTTATAAATGCCGATAGAATGAGCCAGACGTTCAGCGTTTATGGACGTTACGATTGGCGTGAAGCGGTCTTTCCCGAGCCGCGTTGATAATTCACGGCGATCATTCGGGGCGTAGCTCAGCCTGGCTAGAGCGCTACGTTCGGGACGTAGAGGTCGCACGTTCGAATCGTGTCGCCCCGATCTTTTTGGAAACGCAAGTTTCCGTCTTTCCCGAAGAACCGGCGACGCCGTCGTTAGTTCTCTTGTTTCGGGGCGTAGCTCAGCCTGGCTAGAGCGCTACGTTCGGGACGTAGAGGTCGCACGTTCGAATCGTGTCGCCCCGATTAAACCGCGAGTCGTTCGCGGTTTTTTTATTCTACAATTCGCGAAACAACGTCGTCTTTTCGGATGAAGGAGGTCAAAATGAAAGAAGTGAAAGTCATCGCAGACGCCCCTAATGCAACCGCCGTTGATTTTGGTTCGTTGGCTGAAATTAAAGATTATGTCTTGGAACTTGGGCCCGGCGTAAAGATTCCGGGCAAGGTCTTTGGCGGCGCGGCGGTCAAGGCAGGCGGCGCGGATTTCTCCTTTCAAGTGTTTGCCCCCGGAACGGAGGGCGGCTTTTATCATGTTCACAAGGAGCATGAAGAACTTTACTTCTTCCTCTCAGGCGAAGGCGAGTATCAGGTCGACGGAAAGAATATCCCTGTGAAGGAGGGAACGGTCGTCCGCGTCGCGCCCGCGGGCAAACGGACCGTACGCAATACGGGCTCCGCGCCGTTGACAATGCTCTGCGTACAGTATAAAGCGGCGGAGCCGGGTAGCGTCAATCCTTCCGACGGAACGATTCTGAACGAACCCGTCGTGTGGTAATTCGTAATCCTTCGCGAAGGACGCGCGCCGCAACCTTTTCTCAGCGCGGTAATACAGGCGTTTTTTCGTCGCGATATTCGCGTCGGGAAAACGCCTCGTTCGATTATGTTGTACGGGGGCTTTTCCCTCCCATTTCTTTGAAGGCGCGCGGTTTTCTCGTTCGGTTGGTTTTCGGTCGCGTTCCAAAAATCTGCGACGTTTTCGGGGACGAAAACGATTTCGACTGCGGCAGGTCGGTCTTCCGACATTTCGGCGACGAGAACCTAAACGTCTTAATCGATATCGAGGAAACGTTGGGTTCAATCCTCCCAAACGAACGCGTCTCCTTTTGCGCCGCGTCCCATTTAAGGCGCGCTCTCTTGACCTCTTGCCGCCTTTGGAGATAATGACAGTCGTTTTTTATCGGCGCCAAACGCGAATCTCGCCGCGCGGCGTTTTACCCTCAGAGGTTTTTAATGAAAGATAGCACGCTTTACGACAATCCGTTAATCGAACGTTACGCCTCGCGCGAAATGTGCGCGCAATTCGGCCCTCAGAAGAAATTTTCGACCTGGCGAAAGCTATGGGTCGCGCTCGCCGAGGCGGAACATGAACTGGGCTTGCCCGTCACGCAAGAACAGATCGACGAGCTCAAAGCGCATATCGACGATATCGATTTCGACCTCGCCGCCGCATACGAAAAAAAACTGCGCCACGACGTTATGGCGCACGTTCACACTTACGGCGACGTCTGCCCTAACGCGCGCGCTATCATCCACCTTGGCGCGACGAGCTGCTACGTCACCGACAACGGAGACTGCATTATTTACCGCGAAGCGCTCCAGATGGTTCGAGATCGACTTGTAACCGTAATCGATCGACTCGCGGATTTTGCCGCTCAGTATCGCGCGCTCCCTTGCCTCGGATTGACCCATCTTCAGCCCGCGCAACCGACGACCGTCGGCAAGCGCGCGACGCTTTGGACCTATGATCTCGCGACCGACCTCGAAGATCTCGAATACCGCCTTTCCAAGATGAAGACGCTCGGCAACAAAGGCACGACGGGCACGCAGGCAAGTTTTCTCAAGCTTTTCGACGGGGATCATGAGAAAGTCCGCGAACTCGAAACGCGCGTCTGCCATAAGATCGGTTTCGATCAACCCTTCGCGGTGACGGGACAAACATACCCGCGCAAGCTCGACGCGCAAATTCTCGACGTTTTGTCGAGAATCGCGCAAAGCGCCCATAAATTCGGAACGGACATGCGCATTCTCGCGCACAAAAAAGAACTGGAAGAGCCGTTTGAAAAGAACCAGATCGGTTCGAGCGCAATGGCGTACAAACGCAATCCGATGCGGTGCGAGCGCGTCTGTTCGCTCGCCAGGTTCGTCATGAGCCTCCAGTCGAGTCCCGCGATGACGATCGCGACGCAGTGGATGGAGCGCACGCTCGACGACAGCGCCAACCGCAGACTCACGATTCCACAGGCGTTCCTCGCGATCGACGCGATTCTGACAATCATGCAGAACGTCGTTGAAAATATCGTCGTCTACCCCAAGGTTATCGCCAAAAATCTTAATGCCGAACTGCCCTTCATGGCGACGGAAAACATCCTCATGGCGGCGGTAGAAGCGGGCGGCGATCGCCAAGAGTTGCATGAACACATTCGTCAGCACAGCGTCGCGGCGGGAAACGTCGTCAAGATCGAAGGGGGCGAAAACGACCTTCTCGAACGTCTGCGGAAAGACCCGGCGTTCTCTAAGGTCAATATCGACGCCGAAATCAAACCGGAAAAATTCATTGGTCGCGCGCCGGAACAAGTTGACGAGTTTATTCGAGAAGTCGTCGAGCCGATTCGAAAACGTTACCCCGACGTCGCGGTCGCGCAGGCAGATCTTCGCGTTTGACGAATCTTAAGCGGAGACGCGTCTGGACGTAAGATTCTTCACGCGTTCGTTTTTCACGCAGTTTAAAGAGGACGAATATGCTTACCTATCAAACGGCGGGCGAATCGCACGGCAAAGGGATCGCCGCTCTCGTCGACGGTTTTCCGGCGGGAGTTCCTCTTGATTTAAACGTCGTCGACGGCGAACTCCGTCGTCGTCAAGGCGGCTACGGTCGAGGGGGACGGCAGACGATTGAAACGGACGCGGCGGAAATTCTAACAGGCGTTTTACATGGCGCGAGCATGGGGTCGCCGATCCTTTTATGGGTCAAAAATCGCGACTACAAGCTCGAAAGCATGCCGGAATTGACGCGTCCGCGCCCGGGTCACGGCGATCTGACGGGCTCCGTCAAGTACGGAACGGGAATCCGTCCGATTTTAGAACGTTCGAGCGCGCGGGAAACGGCGGGACGCGTCGCAGCAGGCGCGTTGGCGCGGTTGTTGCTCCGCGAGCTGGAGATCGAGGTCGTCGGCTACGTGGAGAGCGTCGGCGACGTCGACTTGCCGCCGGGCGCCGAGACGTTGACCCAAACGCCGTCGGAGATGCGTGAAATTCGCGACGCGACGCAGGTCTTTTCGCTCCGCCCCGACCTTGACGAAGAAGCGACGCGCGCAATCGACGCCGCAAAAGAAGCGGGCGACACGCTTGGGGGCGTCGTCGTCGCGCGCGTTTTTAACGTTCCGTTCGGACTCGGAACGCATGCGCAGTGGTCGTCGAAGCTCGACGGGCGGCTCGCGCAAGCGGTCGCCGCGATTCAAGCGTTCAAAGGCGTAGAAATCGGCGACGGGTTCAAACTGGCGCGCGTCCCCGGTTCGAAGGCGCACGACGAAATCCTGTGGGACGAGAATCAACGCGACGCGAGAACGTTCGGATTCGTCCGGCCAACCAACCGCGCGGGCGGGATCGAGGCGGGGATGACAAACGGTCAGCCGATTGTCGTCCGCGCCGCGATGAAGCCGATTCCGACGCTTCGCAAACCGCTTCGATCGATTGACCTCGTCACAAAAGAACCGGTCGAGGCGTCCTTTGAGAGAAGCGACGCGTGCGCGATCTCGGCGGCGAGCGTCGTCGTTGAAAACGTCGTCGCCTTCGAAATCGCCGCCGCAATCGTCGAGAAATTCGGCGGCGACTCGTTGGAAGAAATCAAAGCGCGTCTTAAACTCTTCAACGAAAGCGTCGCGACTAGGCTAGAAAACGGAAACTGGAACGTTTAAACGCCTATTCTCCGCGTCAACCTCCTGTCAAAACAAACCGCCGTCTTCCCCCGTTTACAGGAAGACGGCGGTTGTTATTAGGCGCTTGAGATTTTAAAGAAGGAACGGAAAAACGAAGACGTCTAAACAAGGCGGCGCAGAACGAGCCGAGCGCCGAGGCAGTCGTTGCGCTTGCCCGGTTCGAACCTGCTTCGGAATGCGGAACGGCAATTGACCGCGTAGTAGCGCCAACCGCCGCCGCGACTAACGCGAAACGAACCCCTTCTTGGTCCCGTCGGATCCGTAACCTCGTCCGTCGGATAATCTCCATACCAATCCTGAACCCACTCGCACACGTTCCCGTGCATATCGCAAAGTCCCCAGCCGTTCGTCGGGTACTTCCCTACCGCCGTCGTCTTCTTTAAGTACGGTCCCCTCTTATAGTCCCCATAGGGATGATTCCCGTTGCAGTTCGCTTTATCTCCGTTCAGGGTTTTGCCAAACCTGTAAGGCGTCGTCGTCCCTGCCCGACATGCGTATTCCCATTCCGCCTCGGTCGGAAGACTGAACTTAAAACCTTTAGGACATACCCCAAGTCTATTCAATTTCTCAATGTACTTTTGACAGTCGTTCCAAGAGATTCTCTCCACAGGAAATCTCTTAGTGTTCTTGAAAAAACTTTGATTATAACTCGGATTCGTTCCCACGACCGATTTCCACATTCCTTGCGTAACCGGCGACTCCAACATCCAGAACCCTCGACTGATATTCACCTTGTGCTGAACTTCGTCGCCCCATCGCTCCAGTTCCGTCTCGGGACTCCCCATCGTAAACGAGCCGCTTGAAATCCAGCGAAACGCGAACTTTTCGCCTTTAATCTCCAGCGTCATACGCTCCCCTGTCCTACGGGAATTGACGCTTTCTTCACCGTTTCGCGACATTCTCGTTCTCCCTTTGAAACAAGCGTGATCCTAACTCGCGCAAATTAGAGAGGAGTTCCCTTCCCCAAACGATATAACGAAAGCAACGGTCGTTGTTTCAAACGCGCGACGAAGGCAAATCAAAGCTTTCCGAGCCGTCTCGCCTTCTCGTACGCGCCGACAAGATGAAACACGCCGCAGCTCGTGATTTTACTAAAATCTGGGGTCATGAGCGCGTCGCGAAGCGTTTCGGCGGCTCTGTCGTCGAAAGAATCGCTAGCGCAGTTGGAAGCGATCGTTAGCGCAATTTCGCCACACTCGCGCGGCGCATACCATGTAACACGATAATCGCCGTTAAGTCCGCCAGCCTTGCGCCAGTCTGGCGCGACCGCCGTTAAGTCGCGGGATTTGAGTTTCTTCAGCGCGCCTTCCTGACGCGCCGCCACGCGGTTTGAAATAAACGTCAGCGTCTTCGCAAGCGCGTCCTTTAACGCGGAGTCGGTTTCAAGGCGATAGAGAACGTTAAGCGATTCTTGCATCTGAAGATAAGCATACGGCGGCATGCGTCTTAACAAGTCTTCGTTCTCCATAATGTGCGCCGACTGCGCGACCGTCTCAGACGCAATAGCGCGCCAGCGTTCCCAGTATTCGGCAGTCTTATCGACGTCGCCAAGAGTCTTCGCGGCGTCCCATGCGACGGCGTAAATTGCCGTCAATCGCGCCGCTTCATGGTCTTCGACATTCGCCATGCGGCATATCCCAATACGACAATGGGAGCCGTCGGAACAGAGAAAATCATAATCGTTCTCAGGGGTGACGTTGCGTGTCATTCGATCGGCGACGGCGAAAAGAATCGCGGCGGCGCGAGGACGCGTTTCTTCGTCGGAAAGCTGAGAACGAAAATACTCCCAGACGGCGAGCGTCAAATGCGTAACCTGATCCCTCGAACTGTTGATATAGCAAACGTCCGGCGCCTTCGGACTGACGCCTCGAGCGACAAAACCGGGCGATCCGGAAACAGTCGCTAGAAGTTCCAGACCGGCAAAAACGTCTTTCGCCTGGCTCTTGATTCGCTCAAGACTCGTCGCGTCGGCGCCGCGCGCTTGCTCGTTAGCATAACGATCAATTCGCGCGTCTAGGATAATCCCGCCCGAAATCGCACAGTCTTCCATGCCTGTCCCATATCCGCAAGGGTTCGGATCGAGCGATTTCACTTCTTCAGGCGTTGGAAGACTATCGAGCGTCGCGCCCGGGTC
>JAEEGL012028999.1_pt1 | contig 14092 bp, 10 predicted proteins | sample 9134231 | NCBI WGS metagenome assembly JAEEGL01 (sample SAMN16246548, study PRJNA631951) | gut metagenome | biome: gut microbiome; feature: rumen; material: fiber-attached | host: Bos | place: Iran: Karaj | collected 2018-10 | reverse complement strand
TGATATAAGGTTGGATAGCTATATTGGTATGCGGACACAGACTGAACGAAAGTGAGAGAGCCATTTTCCCTTACCCAATTGAAGTTTCTTGCCGCTGAACTTGTTCAGCAGGGCTTCATTTCAAGAAGCCGCGTTTCTTTTTTTAGATTTATGTGAATTCATCCGACTGCCTCGAACTGGCTGCCCCAGAGGTCGGCGTAGAACCCTCCGGCGCGGAGCAGGTCGTCGTGGGTGCCTTTTTCGATGATCTTCCCCGCCTTCATCACGAGGATGATATCCGCTTCCCGGACGGTAGAGAGGCGGTGAGCGACGATGAAGCTGGTCCTGCCGCGCATCAGAGTGGCAAAGGCGTTCTGGATCTTCATCTCCGTCCGGGTGTCGATGGAGGAGGTGGCTTCGTCGAGGATCAGCATGGGAGGGATGGCGAGCATGACCCGGGCGATGCAGAGAAGCTGTCTCTGTCCTGCCGAAAGCGCGCCGCCGTCGTCGCTGATGACCGTGTCGTACCCCTCCGGGAGACGCCGGATGAAGCTGTGCGCGTGGGCCGCCCGGGCCGCAGCCTCGATCTCTTCGTCGGACGCCTCCCTGCCCATCGCGATGTTCTCCCGCACGGTGCCGCGGAGCATCCACGTGTCCTGGAGCACCATGCCGTATGCCCCGTGGAGGGAATCCCGGCGGATATCGCGCAGATCCCGCCCGTCGACGAGGATGGAGCCCGCGTCGACGTCGTAGAACCGCATGAGCAGATTGATGATCGTGGTCTTGCCGCATCCGGTGGGACCGACGATGGCGACCCGCTGACCGGGCTTCACCACGAGGTTCAGGTCCCGGATCAGTTCCCGGTCGGGGACGTAGGAGAAATCCACGTGTTCCGCCCGCACTTCCCCTTCCGCTCCGGCGAGGCTGACGGCTCCCGGTTTGTCCGGCGTCTCCCGGTCCTCGTCGATGAGGGAGAAGATCCGCTCGGCGCAGGCCAGGGCGTTCTGCAGTTCGGTGATGACGCCCGAGATCTCGTTGAAGGGCTTGGTGTACTGGTTGGCATAGGCGAGAAAGCTCGTCAGCCCGCCCACCGTCATGCTTCCGCCGATCACGGCAAGAGCCCCCGTGAGGCAGACCGCCGCGTAGACCACATTGTTGATGAACCGCGTCGACGGATTGGTGATGGAGGAGAAGAAGACGGCGCGGAGGGAAGCTTTTTCCAGTTTGTCGTTGATCCCGTCGAATTCGGCGAGGCAGTCCGATTCCCGGGAGAAGGCCCGTACCACCGGCTGCCCTCCGATCACCTCGTTGATCTGCGCGGTCAGTTCCGCCCTCGTCTCGGACTGGAGGCGGAACATGGAATAGGTGCGCCTCGCGATGAAGGCGGCGACGAAGAGGGAAAGCGGGGTCAGCACCACCACGGCGAGGGTGATGAGGGGATGGATCATGAGCATGAAGACGAGGGTGCAGACGATGGTCGCGATCCCGGTGAAGAACTGGGTGAACCCGAGGAGCAGGCCGTCCGCGAACTGGTCGACGTCCGCGATCACGCGGCTGACGGTCCCGCCGTGGGGATGGGAGTCGATGTAGGACAGGGGCAGGTGGGTGAGGGTGTCGAAGGCGTCCCGCCGCACGTCCCGGATCACCCGGTAGGCGACGCGGTTGTTGAGGGAGTTCATCACCCATTGGAGGATCCCGCAGAGGGAGGCGCAGATCCCGATCTTCACAAGGCACCGGGCGATCCCGTCGAAGTCCACGGTCCCCGTTCCCGTCATGCAGTCGATGGCGCGGCCGCAGAGGATCGGGATGTAGAGGGACAGGCCGACCGTCGCTCCGGCGAACACGATGGTCAGAGCGAGCAGGGGGAGGCTTTTCCGGATGTAGGCGAGGAGGCGTTTCCAGGTTTCCCGCCGGCTTGTTTTGTTTTTCGCGTTTTTCATGCCGTCTCCTCCTTCCGGTACTGGGATTCGTAGATCTCGCGGTAGACCGGGCAGGTTTCCAGCAGTTCGTCGTGCTTGCCCATCCCCGCCACGCGCCCGTCGTCGAGAACGATGATCCTGTCGGCGTGCCGGATCGACGCGGTACGCTGGGATACGATCAGAGTCGCGGGACGGTACGGAAGGGAGGCGAGCTCTTTCCGCAGGGCGGCGTCGGTGGCGAAGTCAAGGGCGGAGGCGCTGTCGTCTAGGATCAGGATCTCCGGCCTGCGGACCAGGGCCCGGGCGATGGTGAGACGCTGCCGCTGTCCGCCCGAGAAGTTCCGTCCGTTCTGTTCCACGGTGGAATCCACCCCGCCCTCCTTCGCTGAGACCACGTCGGCGGCCTGGGCGGACCGGATGGCTTCGGCGAGTTCTTCGTCCCCGGCATCCGCGCCCCAGAGCAGATTGGAGCGGATCGTCCCCCGGAAAAGGCTCGCCCGCTGGAGGACGTACCCGATCTTGCCGCGGAGGGTCTTCGCCGGATAGGATTTCACGTCGGCTCCGTTGACGAGGACCGTGCCCTCCGTCGCGTCGTAGAACCGGGGGATCAGGGCGACGAGGGAGGTCTTCCCCGCCCCGGTGCCCCCGATGATCCCCACGGTCTCCCCGCGGCCGACCGTGAAGCTCACTCCCGCGAGGGCCGGTTCCCCTCCGGTGTAGGCGAGGGTGACATTCCGGAATTCCACGGCGGGGGCGTCCGGGTCCTCTGCGGGATCGGATTCCGGGAAGCTCATGGCCGGTTCCGTCGTGAGGACTTCGTCGACCCGCTTCATGCAGGAGACGGCCTTCGAGATCGAGACGATCAGGTTTGCGAACTTCACGAGCTCCACGAGGATCTGGGTCATGTAATTGTACAGCGCGACGGTCTGGCCCACCGTGAGTCCGCCCTCGTTCACCCGCAGGCCGGAAGTCCAGAGCAGAAGGATGATCCCGGCGTTGAGGATCACGAAGGTCATGGGATTGGTGAGGGCGGAGATCCGTCCCGCGAAGAGCTGGCGGCGGTAGAGGGCGTCGTTGTGGGAGGAGAACTTTCCGCGCTCCCCCTCCTCCATGCGGAACGCCCGGATCACGCGGGCTCCGGCCAGGTTTTCCCGGGTGGATCCCGTGAGGCTGTCCAGTTCTCCCTGCACCTTTTTATAGGCGGGAACGGACGCGAGCATGACGCCGAACACCACCGCACCGAGGACGATGATCACCCCGAGGAAGATCAGGGAAGCCCGCGCGTCGATGGTGAAGGCCATGATCATCGCGCCGAAGACCACGAAGGGGGAGCGGAGAAGCAGGCGCAGAGCCAGATTCAGCCCGTTCTGCACGGTGTTCAGATCCCCCGTCAGCCGCGTGATGAGCGTGGGGACGCCGATCCGGTCGAGATCCGAGAAGGACAGCCGCTGGATCCGGTCGTAGAGGGTCCGGCGGAGCTTCGCGGCACATCCTACCGAGGCCTTCGCTGCAAAATACTGGGCGGTGATCGAGCACACGATCCCGATGAGCCCGAGGCCGATCAGAAGGAAAAAGCGGCTCGCGACGAACGCCCGGTCCCCCTGTGCGATCCCGCGGTCCACGATGGCGGCGACGACGAGGGGCACGAAGAGCTCGAACATGGCCTCGAGGAGCTTGAAGAGCGGCCCAAGCACCGATTCCAGCGCGTAGGTCCGCATGGTTCTGAATAGATTCTTCAACGGATCGGATTCCTGTTCCCGCATCTGTCCCATCCTCCAAAAACGCACGGCGCGATTTGTTGAATCTGTACAGTTTCAAAGGGGAAAAAATACGTTATAATGAATCTGAACGGAAATCCTCTCCCGTTCGGATGTGATACAGTCATTATACCACAGCGGTCCCATCATTTCAAGGAGTTTTCACATGATTGACGTCCGTTATCCCACTTATTCGCTCCGCGTCGACGGCGCTTCGGTCGGCGTCTGCTACGACGGCACAGAGATCGCGCGGCTTGACGTCCGGTCGGCGGTCCACAAACTGAGCGGCGATTACGAGCAGATCCGCGACGAAGAACCGGAGGTCCCCGCCCTCGCCGAAGACAGGATCTCCGGGGCGTGCCGCACCTTCGTCTGGAAAGGAAAAAGCTCCCTCTGGGAGGAGAAGACCTACACCCTCGAAGCCTCCCCGATGCGCTTTGTCTACCGGGTCTCCGTGCGGGGCGAGGGGCGGATCGACGAGATCGAATACTTCTCCGGCAACGCGGCGGAACGCGACCACGGCAGCGAATACGAATTCCAGTACGGATTCTTCCCCTGCCAGCCCTGGCACAACGAACAGGACTACTATTTCAAGGCCTCCACCGCCTGCCACCGCTGGTCGGTCCTGATGGTGCCGCCGATGTTCTGCTATTCCTTCCGCTCCGCGGGACTGAAGCGTCAGCTGGCCTTCGGACTTGCCGCGAAGCCGGGAGAGCACAATTTCAACGCCTTCGACTACTGCCCGATCCAGTCGGGTTGGCACAGCCGGTTCCACTTCTCCGTCGATTTCTCCGGGCATACCGCGGTCTCGGGCGAATGGGAAGCCCCGCACATCGTGAGCTATCCCGCCGAAGACGAGTTCGACGCCATGCGGAAGTACAGCGAATATTATTATGTCTACGGAAACATGCCGGTGCCGAAGAAGGCCGTTGTGCCGAAGTTCTGGCACGGTCCCATCGCCTGCGGGTGGATCCAGCAGTTCGCGGAGCACGGACTCCCCGCAAGCGGATCTTCGGCTGCCCGTCAGGACGTGTACGAGGACTATGTGAAGCGGCTGCACGACGCCGGGCTCTATCCCCGCTGCCTCATCATCGACGACAAATGGCAGTCCGAATACGGCACGGATATCGCCGATCCCGCGAAATGGCCCGATCTGCGGGGATTCGTGGACGCCCGGCGCGCGGAGGGGATCCACACCATGCTCTGGTTCAAGATCTTCGACCCCGAGGGGATCCCGGAAGAGGCGGTGGTGACGACGGAGGACGGGGACAGGAGAGTCGACGTCTCCCATCCCGCGTTCCTCGAGATCCTCGACGCCGCCCTCACCCGGATCTTCTCCTCCGCCGAGGGATGCTACGACTGCGACGGCATCAAGATCGACTACGCGTTCCAGATCCCCATCGGGAAGAAGTTCCGCACCTATTCCGGCAAATACGGGGTGGAGTGGCTTTACGAATTCATGAAGCACATTTACGACAAGGCGAAGTCCATCAAGCCCGAGGCGATCATCAACTGCTCCCCCTGCCATCCCTATTTCGCCGCGGTCTGCGATCAGGCCCGCCTGCACGACTACAACCCGGACAACCGCAACTGCCGGGAGGATCTCTCGATGCGGGGGAAGATGTTCTCCATCGCCATGCCCGGCGTCCTGCTCGACACGGACAACGCCGGATTCAACACGAGCCGCGACACGATGCGCTGGATGCTCGATCAGCCTGCCGTCGGCGTGCCGGATCTCTACTGCGTCTCCCCTCTGCCCGGCGGCGGATTCGCCTTCGAGAAGGCTGAGCTCGACGCCATCGCGCAGGTCTGGCGGGAATACACCGCCCGGATTGACCGGATGTACGGGGACGAGGAATAAGGATCCCGGATCGAAACCAAAGAACCGGAGGAGCGAAACATGGTCAGACTCGACGGCTATATGGCCGGATGCAATCTCGGGCACTGGATCTCCCAGTACGGGAGGAAAGGGGCGGAGCACTTCGGGACCTACATCACGGAACCCGATTTCCGTCGGATGAAGGAATGGGGCTGCGACCACGTCCGGCTCCCCGTGGACTATTTCCTCTTCGAGAGCGATGAAGAACCGGGGGTTTACCGGGAAGAGGGGCTCCGATATATCGACAGCGCGATCCATTGGGCGAAGGGAGCCGGGCTCAATCTGGTTCTGGACCTTCACCACGCGCCCGGTTTCTTCTTCGGCAACGGAGCGAAAAACGATCTCTTCACCAACCGGGACAGTCAGAAGCGGTTCCTCGCGATCTGGGACTTCTTCGCAAAGCGGTATGCCGCCGAGGGGGACAATCTGCGGTTTGAACTGCTGAACGAGCTGGTATGGGACGATTCCGAGCCGTGGAACGCGCTCTGGCAGGAGGCCGCGGACGTCATTCACGCCGTCACCCCGGGCCGCCGCGTGATCGTCGGGCCGAACCGCTGGAATTCGGTGAACGAGCTCAAAAACCTCGCTCTTTCCTCCGACCCGAACCTGATGTACACCTTCCACATGTACGAGCCGTTTCTCTTCACTCATCAGCGGGCATCGTGGGTGCCGCAGAACGCCGCCTATCTCACCCCGGTGTCCTATCCCTTCGCCTTCGACGACCACCGGGGGTATTACGGGGACGGGATCCCGGAGCACATGGAGCGCGGCGGCACGGTGGACAAACGGTATCTCGAAAAGGTGATGCGCCCGGCCTTCGACTTCATTGAGAAGACGGGAAAGCCCCTCTATCTCGGGGAATACGGCGTCATCGCGAACGCGGACATGGACTCCGCCGTCCGCTGGCTTGACGACGTGGCGGACATCTGCATATCCCACGGGATCGGGCGGGCGGTCTGGAGCTATCGCGGATTCGCGCGGGTGACGGACGAAAACAACGAGGCCGCGGACGAGAGGATCATCCGGGCCATTGCGAAAGCGTGAGGAACATGACGGAAAAAAGCGTTTACCGGTACGATCTGCACGTCCACACTTACGAGGGCAGCGCCTGCGCCAGGAGCGTCGGGGCGGACATGGCGGATTTTTACAAATCAAAGGGATATTCCGGTTTCGTCGTGACGGATCACTGCTGGTCCGGCAACACCCGGGTGGACCGTTCCCTTCCCTGGAAGGACTGGCTTTCGGAATTCCGCAAAGGATATGAGCACGCGAAAGAGAGAGGGGACGAGATCGGGCTGTCGGTCTTCTACGGATGGGAGTACTCCTTCCACGGAAACGATTTCATCACCCTCGGGCTCGACAACGACTGGCTGCTCGAACACCCGGAGGTGACGAAGCTGGATCTGGTCGACTACCTGAATCTCGTGCGGGAAGCCGGGGCCTATGTGATCCATGCCCATCCTTTTTTCGAGGCGCGGTACATCCCCTACATCCGGCTCCTGCCGCATCACGTGGACGCCGTCGAAGTGCTGAACGCGCCGAAGACGGAGTTCTGCAACGAAAGAGCCCTTGAATATGCCCGGGCCTACGATCTCACCATGACGGGGGGATCCGACTGCCATTCAACGGACACGAAAGCCCTCGCCGGGATCGAACTGGATCATCCGGTCGACTCCCTCGCCGGGCTGATCTCCGCGCTGAGGAACCGGGAACACCGCGTTTTCCGGTATGAGGACTGATTTCAGATAACTTTATTATCGGAATCGATCGAGAACGGACAGGAAAGAAAAGCAGAAGAAGAGAAAGGAGCATCCAATGAACGAAACGCTGAACACCCTGAAAAGCCGCCGCGCCTGCCGGAAATACAAACCGGAGCAGGTGAAGGAGGAGGACCTTTTGGCAATCCTCGAAGCCGGGACCTACGCTCCCACCGGAATGGGACGGCAGTCTCCCCTGATCGCCGCCGTGCAGAATCCCGCGGACTACGCCGAACTGGAACGGCTCAACGGCTGGGTCATGGGACAGGAGAACGGGCATCCCTTCTACGGCGCGCCGACCGTGCTGGTGGTATTCGCCGACCCGAAGATCCCCACCTATGTCGCGGACGGGAATCTCGTGATCGGGAATCTTCTGAACGCCGCCGAAGCCGTGGGCGTGGATTCCTGCTATATCTGGCGGGCCGCCGAGGTCTTCGACAGCGACGCCGGGAAAGCGCTCATGGCGAAATGGGGCGTCCCGGAAGGCTTTCGCGGGATCGGGAACGTGATCCTCGGCTACGGAGCGGAAGGCGGGAAACGGGAAGCCGCGCCCCGCAAAGAGGGATATGTGATCCGCGTCTGAGTGATTCGGACCGGGAGCGGGGATCCCAAACCGGGCTCATCTTCCCCGCCCCGGGTTCTTTGCGTCTGAAAGCAGTAAAATAAACTGAATCAAATCGGAGGTCTTCATGGCAGTCATTGTGACAGACATTCCCCAGAAAAGCGGGATCGCGCTCGGCGGCATCGGGACGGGATCGGTGGAACTCTTCCCGGACGGCGAATTTCACGCATGGCAGATCGCCAATCAGCCGAGGTGGGCGTCCCGCTGCTGGGAAAGCCCCGCGGACGACGGCGAGGGCTCGACGGGCGCGCTTTCATTCTGGGTGCGGACGGAGCAGGAGGGTTCTTCTCCCGTGGTGCGCAAACTCGGCATGAAGACCGCACCCGAGGACTTCACCTACCGGTTGTACCCGTGGAACAAGCCCGTGGAGCGGATCGTGTTTGACGGACGTTTTCCCGTCTGCGACCTCGCCTACCTCGATTCCGCGCTCCCGGTGGAGGTGAAGATGCGGGCAACTGCTCCCTTCGTTCCCCACAGTTCCGAGGACAGCGCGACCCCCGGGTTCTACCTAGATTTCACACTTGTCAACCGCTCCCGCCATCCCGTGACGGTCAGCCTGCTCTCGTCCCTGGAACCGAGCTTCTGCAACCGGGACGGATGCGCGAACGAGGTCACGGCGGAGGGGGAGAGCGCGGAGATCTTTCTGAATCCCATACCAGCCCGTCCCTGGGAGGACAGGAGCCGGGAGGCCGACCGGGGTTCGCTCTGCTTTTCGGCGGAGGGGGGAGAGATCAGCTATATCGCCGGGGAATACTTCCGGTTTCTCCGGGAATACGTGGCGGACTCCGACCTCGGCGTGTCCCAGGAATCCTTCCTGTTCGGGTTCCGGGAGAAAGGCGAGCTTCCGAACACCGCCGCCGGGACACGCCCCGATCCGATCCCCGAACGGACGGACGAACTGACGGACGAAGCCCTCGGGCGCAGGATCGCCGCGATGAAGGAATACCCCTTCGCCCGCTCTCTGCTCGAACGGGTCGGAAAAGTGAACCCCGGATTCCCCGGGACGCGGGAGGAGAAGGAGGTCTTTCTCTCCGCCTGCCGTTCTTCGATGAGGAAGATGGGGGAGAGGTTCGGGTCCTGCGCGCTGTGCAGCCGCCTGACGCTGTCCGCCGGGGAGACGAAAAAGGTGCGGTTCGTGTTCTCCTGGTTCTTCCCGAATCATTACGGCGAATATCACAACCGTCTCGGACACTGGTACGAGAACCGCTTTTCGGACGCCCGGGAGGTCAACCGGTATCTCCGGGAAAACCGGGACCGGATCAAAGGCAGCGCCGAAAACTTCGCTTCTCTTCTCTACCGCACGAGCCTGCCGGAGGCTTACCCGGAGTCCTGGAGCGGGCACCTGTCCACCATCGTCAAGGATTCCTGGTACCTGAAAGACGGCAAGTTCGGGCTCTGGGAAGGGCTCGGCTACTGCGGATTCCACACGACGGACATCACCTATCATGCCTCCTTCGGACTGCTGGCCCTGTTCCCGGATCTTCAGCTGAAACAGATGGAGATGGGGGCGGCGCATCAGCGGGAGGACGGACGGGTACACCACTTCTTCACCCCCGATCTCGACCACGTGGACAACGGATTCGACCGGGTGGACATGAATCACCAGTTCGTTCTGATGGTCTGCCGGGACTATCTGTACACGGGGGACCGCGGGTATCTCGAACGGATGTGGGTCCCGGTGCAGAAGGCGATGGACTCGATGCAGCTGCTCGACGGGAACGGGGACGGGCTTCCGGATCGGGGGACGCGGCGCAACACCTACGACGCCTGGAATTTCGAAGGGACCCCCGCCTATATCGCAGTCCTCTGGCTCTCCGCGCTGAAAGCCGCACAGATCATCGCCGCCGTCATGGGGGACGAGGCGCGGCGGACGGAATGGGAAAAGCTCCGGGCCCGCGGGCAGAGATCCCTCGAGGAACTGCTCTGGAACGGCTCTTCCTATCTGCTCTGGAAGAAGGACGGCGAAGACGGAGCGGAATACGACGCCGCCCTCATGACGGATCAGCTGGACGGAGAATGGTTCCTCCGGGTCGCGGGCATCGGCGGGAATCTCCCGGACAGCCGGGTCCGTGCTGTGCTCCGCGAAGTCATGGAGAAAAACTACACACCGGACGGAGGACTCGTCAATGCGACTCCGGCGGATCCCGTCAGCCTCATGACCTACCGCAACTGTCAGGCGGAGGCGAACTGGACCGGGATCGGATACGCCGTGGCCGCGCTGGCTCTGACGGTCGGGGATCGGGAGGACGCGGACGCGCTGGTTCAGACGATCCACGCAAATCAGCTGCGGTTCGGCGCGCTCTGGAATCACTGGGAATGCGGATTCCGGTACACCCGCCCCCTCTCCTCCTGGACGACCATGACGGCGGCGTCGGGGCTCGCTGTGGACGCGGAGAAGAAAACGATCCGCTTCTCCCCCTGCGAATTCCCGCTGACCGTGCCGTTCGTGACCTGCTCCTCGATGGGGTGGGCGGTGTTCGAGAAAGAAAGAGCCGTCCTCACCGTGTGCGAAGGTTCGCTCGACGGCTGGATGGTCGAATGCCCCGACGGGATGGAGATTGTCGTCCGTCAGGGGTGACAGAAAACAGCATTCCCCCGGGTGTTTCGGGCATCCGGGGGCTTTTTTCCGTTTTTCGGCGATTGTTGATCAGAGGACATCGTATCCCCTCGCTTCCAGCGCGTTCAGGGCGCGGTCGAAGTCCTCCTCCCGGACGAGAATGTAGTCCGTGTTGTAGGTCGATACGGCGAAGATCCCGATCCGCTCCCCGGCGAGGATCCCGGATATCTTCGAGAGGATGCCGACGAGGGAGAAGTCGAGGACCCCGGCAATGCGGAAGGCCCTCCATCCGTCCTCCCGTTCGACGGCGTCCTCCGGCGCGTCTTCTGTTTTGCACACCAGCGAGAGTTCCTCGTCCGTTCTGGCGAGAAAGAAGAATTCCGATTCCAGGGGAACGGAAGCGAGGCCGGCGGGTTTGCAGACCGTCAGCGCATAGGGCAGTTTTTCGAGCGTCATTCTGTTCTCCTCCGAGGGCGTTTCTTTTTTTCAGGATACGTTTTTTCCTCCGTCGGATCAAGATCCCCGGCGTTTTGAAAGTCTGAATTTTCCGTGAACGGAGGCGGGGAAAGCGGCGTCCCGGGCCGGACGAAAGACCTCCCGGCTTCAGAAACGGCACGGAAGACAAAAAATCCTCCTCCCCGGCGAAAAATCCCGGTCATTCTGTCGATTGTGCGGCGGAGACGAATATGATAAAATAGATGAAGACCGACAATCCGTTTCGGAGGACGCTGTGAGAGAGAAAATCAGACATTTGCTGGAGCGGTACTTCATCACCGCGATGGGCGCGATGGCGCAGGGCCTGTTTGCTTCCCTGCTGATCGGAACGATCTTCTCGACGCTGGGGAAATACACGGGGCTCGCCCTCTTCAACGACATCAACGCCTACGCTTCCCAGTCCTCCGGAATGGCCATCGGGGTCGCCGTCGCGCTCGCGCTGAAAGCCCATCCCCTCGTGATCTTCTCCTCCGCGGCGGTGGGATTCGCGGGGTACTCCATCGGCGTGGAGGTCGAAAAGATCGGCGCGGACGGGGAACTGTTCAAAGCCGCCGCCGGTCCCGCAGGCGCGTTCTTCGCGGTGATCGTGGCCGTGGAGATCGGGATGCTGGTCTCGAAGAAGACGAAGGTGGATATCCTCGTCACGCCCGCCGTCACAGTCTTTGTCGGGGTCGCCGCCGCCCATTTCGTCAGCCCCTTCATCGCGCGGATCATGTACTGGCTCGGGACCTTCGTCAACACCGCCACGGAATACCGGCCCCTCCTCATGGGGATCGTGGTGTCCGTCGTCGTGGGAATCGTGCTGACCCTGCCGATCTCCTCCGCGGCCCTCTGCTCCATGATCGGGATCGCAGGACTGGCGGGAGGCGCGGCGGCCGTCGGATGCTGCTGTCAGATGGTCGGGTTCGCCGTGTGCAGCTTCCGGGAAAACCGTTTTGGCGGGCTGGTCTCCCAGGGCCTCGGCACCTCCATGCTCCAGATGGGCAATATCTGCCGTCACCCCGCAATCTGGATCCCCCCGACTCTGGCCTCGGCGATCTGCGGTCCGCTGTCGACGCTGGTGTTCCGGCTGGAATGCGCGGGCGTCTCGGCCGGGATGGGGACCTGCGGGCTGGTGGGACCCATCGGGATCGCCGCCGTCACCGAAAACACCCCCATGATGTGGGCGGGGATCGCGCTCCTCTGCGTCGTCCTTCCGGCAGTCCTCTCCCTGCTCTTCGCGGAGATCATGCGCAAGCTCGGATGGATCCGGGAGGGGTGGATGAAGCTGGAAGTCTGAGCCGCGGTATTCGGAGGCTCCGTCCGCATTCCGTAAATTGACAACTCCCCTATGTCTTTCGGGACACGGGGGAGTTTCTTGTTTCGCGGTCATTCGCCGGCTTCGAGGGCGACGGCATGACCCGGTTTCAAATCGAGATCGAGGCCGCCCGTTTCAAGGGTCCGGGAACACAGGAAGCGGTTCCCTTCCGGCGTGATCTCGGAGATCCTGCAGGTCGTGAAAGCGGCGTCCGGGAGTTCCCAGCGGCCCGCCCTTCCGTTTTCCGAATAGGCGACGAACAGGCGGTTGTCCTCCGTGAGGGGCAGGATCACGTCATTTCCCTGTTTCAATAGGATCCCGTTTTTCCGGATGGACCGGTCGGATCCGCGGCTCTCCACGCCTTCCGAGAAGGACGCGGTGTAATGGCCGTCTTCCCCTTTATCGAGGCCCGTTCTCTCATACCGGTTGAGGTAGAAATACGGGAGCTGATAGGTGCAGAATTCTTTCAGGAAGGCGGGCGTCCAGTCCTCCGTGCGGATCCCCCGGGACATCCAGATATCCTCGCCGTGCATCGCGCCGTAATAGACCGCTCCGAGTTCCCCGTCCGTGAGGTGTCCGCTGTACAGGGACGGGGGAACGGTGAGGCATTCCTCCGGCTTCACCCCGCTGGTCCACCATGTGGCGGGGATCCGGCCGAGGGTGCGCATCGGGGCGTCCCGCCAGGAAGCGACGGGGAGGCTGTCCACATGCTGCGCGTAGAATTTGCGGATCGGATGGCTCGGCTCGTCGGAACGGAGTTCCAGTTCGCGGTAGGTGTATTCGGAGGTGACGTCGATCCCCTCCCCGCGGATGTAGTCGAGGATCGCGTTCCGGGCGGCGTCCTGCTCCTCCACCGTGGTCCGCGGGCAGAAGTTCTCCGCGATGCAGAAATTGTCGAGGTGGACGGTCCCCGCTTCCCGGACGGGCACGGTCTCGAGGAATTTCTCCCAGTATTTTTTGAACAGCCCGCTTTCCCAGAACTGCTTGTAGGAGATCTTATAGGCATTGCGTCCGTTGAAGACTTCGATCACTGCGGGCTCCCCGTCCGGGTGCTTCACGATGGCGCTTTCCCGCACGAATTCGGGATGGGATTCGTTTTCCCCGTATTCGTCGGCGAGGTTGCCGTGGACGCTGACGACCGTATGGAACTTCTTCGCCTCCCCGATCAGCCAAAGAAGGCTCTCCCGGCCGTCCCTGTCACAGTTCCGCTTCAGAAAATCGTTGACCTTGTGCATCTCCGGGTAGCAGTCGTCGTGGCCGAGGCCCTGCCATCCCACGAGATAGACGATCTTCCCTATCCCCTGCGTGAGCGCGTCGACCGTTTTGATGATGCCGAGGGCCTCTTCGAAGGAGATCTTCACGTCGGACATGCCCCGGGTGAAATCGGGGGTCGCCAGATACATCTTCATCCAGAGGGTCTTCGAATAGTCGTAGTTGAACCGTCCCGTCATCTTATGTCCTCCATTCCCATCTTTTCCGTCAGATCGCCGAGGGATTTTTCGTACTGTTTTTTCGTGATCGCGCCGTTTTCGAGGAAGATCCCGAGCATCCGCTTCTGCCGGAGATACAGTTCCCGGTTCTTTTCGGCGTAAGTCACGGCGTTCCGGCGCGGATCTTCGGTGCTCAGGGCGGGGCTCCCGATCTCCGAGAGTTCCAGATCCTCGATATCCACGACGCGGAAGCCGTGCTTCAAGAGGAGTTCCGCCGTCACGCCGGGGCCGTCGGTCAGAGTGCCGGTGAAGGTCCCGTCATACCGCTGTTTCACGCCGCAGCTGGGGCTTCTGGATTGCAGAACGATAAGATCGGGCTTTTCCCGCCGCGCGATCTCGA
>JAEEGL011279881.1_pt1 | contig 14092 bp, 5 predicted proteins | sample 9134231 | NCBI WGS metagenome assembly JAEEGL01 (sample SAMN16246548, study PRJNA631951) | gut metagenome | biome: gut microbiome; feature: rumen; material: fiber-attached | host: Bos | place: Iran: Karaj | collected 2018-10 | reverse complement strand
CTAATCAAATGAATTATAATCAAAATACTAATCAAATGAATTATAATCAAAATAATAATCAAATGAATTATCAAAATAATAATCAAATGAATTATAATCAAAATAATAATCAAATGAATTATAATCAAAATAATAATCAAATGAATTATAATCAAAATACCAATCAAGTGAATTATAATCAAATAAATTATAATGAGAATTATAAAATAAATAATAATGAAAAAACAAATTCAATAGATAAAATATCAGATAAACAAATGAATAATTCTCAAAAACAAAACACTTATTATCCAATCTATTCAGTAGATAATCAAAAAATTGATAGTAAATTAACAATTAAAGATAATATTCAATCATATAATAATATTGAAGAATTTTTAAATTCCAACAATCAAAATAATTTAAATTCTAAAAAAGGTTCTTCAATTAATCAAAATAAATATCCCGATTTTAATCAATTACCAACTATTTCTTCCAATAAAAATGACAATAATAATAATGAGAATCAAAATTTAAATAATCCAAACAAAATAATTACACCTCAAAATTTAACTGATATAAATTGTGCTATTTGTCAAAAACAATCTAATCAATTTTTCCCAAATTCCCAAATTTGTTTCAAATGTTTTAATTCTGCTTTATTCAAGGAATTATATAAAAAATATAGTCATTTTCTCAAAGATGTAAAAAAATATGTTAAAGAAAATCAAAACAATTCAACATATGAATTTTATATGAGAAAATTTCTTGAAACAATGGAAAAATTCTCAATATATAATTTAAATGTAAATGTATCCATTTTAAAAAATAATATAGATATGAAGAAACACTTGTCAGTAATAAAAAGGAATATATGTTTAAATTGCCAAAAACAAATAAATACTGGTGAATTTATTATAGAAATTCCTTGCAAATGTTGTTTTTGTAGTTTGAATTGTTTAAAACTTTTATTTTCAAAAGATATAATATTAAATAAATTATCTTCAAATCTATGTTGTTTTTGTACTCATATTTATAAACTTAATGAATTATATCAATTAGGTCAATATTTTCAAAAATTTAATTTAACTGATTTTTCAAATGAAATAATTAGAATATTTAATAAAAATTTGAGAACTTATTGTGCAAAATGTAAAAAAAAATATGAAGATAGTTCTTTAATGCAACCCATTTCATATTGTGAAGTAATTGATTTAGATAAAAATAATGTTGATAATTCACTTAAACCTTTAGGAACATATTCTGAATTGCCTCATTATTTATGTTTAGGTTGTTTAGATTATTTAAATCAAATTTATAAAAAAAACAAACATAATCATTTTAATTGTGAATTTTGTGGAATAGAACATAATGAAATAAAAAATAATATGCATAATAAAAAATAATAAGAATTATTTTTGATCATTCATTTAATAATTATTTATAAAGTAGAATATCTTAAAAATTTTCAAAATGAAAAAAAATGTATTTTAATTTTATAAATTAATTATTTTATAAATAAATTATTAAATTATAATATGATATCTCAAAATAAAAAAGATGATACTGATAAAATTGATAGTTTAATGAATAAAATTTTAAAATTAGAAAATTCTTTAAACGAAGAAGAAAAAAACAGAGCAAAATTTGAGGAAAAATATAATCAATTAAATAATGCAACTTTACCTTTATTAAATAAACAATTAGATGAAAAGGAAAAATTATTAGAAAATGCATTAATAGAACAAATAAAATTACAAAAAGAAATAAATTATTTAAAAGACAATTTCAATATAAATGACAATTTTAATAATATTACAAAATATATTATTCCAGAATTCCAAGATGAAAAAGATGAATTAATAATCCATCAAACAAATAAAATAGATTATTTAAAAAATTCATTTAATAATTTAAAGAAAAAAACAAAAATCGAATCAGAAAATTATTTAAAAGAGAAATTTGAATTAGAAAAAAAAATAAAATCTCAAGAAGAAGAAATAAAAGCTTTAAAAGATACAAGTCAGAAAAACGATGAAAAAATAAATGATTTAAATTTAGAATTAAGTTCATTATCTCAAATAAATAAAAATTTATTATATGAAATAAAAACATTAAATGATATAATAAAGAATTTAACAGATGAAAAAGAAAAATATAATTTAGAATTACAATATTATAAAAAAGAAAACGACTTTATCTTTAATTCTCAAATGAATACATTAAATAGAATAAAACAATTAGATGAAGATTATCAAAATATAAATAAATCTTTAGAAGAATATAAAACAAAAATAAGTGAAATAGATACAAAAACTTATATATTTAAAGTAACAAGTTTAGGAAGAGTAATTGAAGCTTCTGCAGAATTAGTTTTTAATAAAGAAGGAAGAAATTATATTTTAACTATTAAATATATTACTTCTAGTACAAAATATGATATTTTAGAAATTGATAATATTACTAATGTTGAAGGAGAAGACAATATTATATTAATTAAATATAAAGAAAATAAAGGAGAAGATGTTGAAATGTTTAGAACTAACGAAACTAATAAAATTTTAAAAGTTTTTAAAGAATTTCAATCTAAAGCTATTCAACATGTTGATGTTAAAAAACAAGAGAAAGAAGATAGAATAAAACAAAAACAAATTAAAAAAAATGTTAAAGATATGTTTTCTTTGTTTGGAAGTTAATAATTTTTTTTTTTTGTTTTTTTATTTATTATTTAATTAGTTATTTAATATTTTATAAAAATTAGTTTTTAAAAATATAAAATGTTCTTTAATTTAATAAAAAGATATCAATTATTAGATAATAAAAATAGGAAAGAAACTCCTAGAAAAGAACAAAATAAAAATACAACTGGAAAAAAAAAATATATAATAAATAGAAATAATAATGCTAAAAATGATTTAAAAACAACATTTATTTCTTACAAACCATCTTTAACAGAAGAAATTTATGATTCTCAAAAATATGAAACAAAATTAGTTGATAAAATAAAAGATATTAATAGGAGAAAAAAATATAATCAAAATTTTTTAAAACATTTTTATAATTATGATAGATTAAAAAAGAAATATATAGCATTAATATCAAATAACAATAATATGAAAAAGAAAATGAAAAATTGTATTTATTCACCAAAAACAATAAAAAATAAAAACAACGAAGAAAGTTATTATTCACAAGATTTTTATGATAATTCAGAACCTCCAATTTTTTTAAGTATTGCAATTGAACATTTTTTATATTTAGAAAAAAAAAATAATGAACAAAATGATTCTAATGATAAAAATAAATTAACTTCAATTCCTATTTTTTTAGATAAAATTATTAATACTAAATTAGATAAAATTAATTATGATAAATTATTTCATTCTTCTGTTGCTTTAAGAAGAATTGAATATGATTTAAAAGAAAAATTTTATTTCATAGAAAAAAATTATTTATTAAAAATTCTTTTCATTCAAAGATTTATTCGATATTTTATATATAATAAAATTTATCCTAAAATTATTTTAATTCAAAGTGTCTTGAGAGCTTATTTTATAAGAACAAAACTTTTTAAATCTTTTTTAAATTTATTTAAACCTTTTTTGAAAAGGTTATTTGAAATTTTATATTTATTCTGGAATAAATTAAAGACAATTAGAAAGTTAAATAAAATAAAAAAAAAATATAGAACTTTTAAATCACCTAAAAAAGCATTAGTTTCAATAAGTATTATAGAAATTCCAAAAGAAAATGAAGGTTCTAAAGTTTCTAATGAGGAAAATATTGAAAATTCCTATAAAAATACTATTATTTCTAAGAATATAAATGAAAATTATAATTTGAAATCTTTAAATGAAAATACTAGTAATGGAATTTTAAATGAAAAATCTAATGAAAATTCAGATGAAAATATAAATGAAAATCTAGAAGAATACTTAAATGAAAATATCAATGAAAATACAGAAGAAAATTTAAATGAAAATATCAATGAAAATACAGAAGAAAATTCAAATGAAAATTTAAATGAAAATTCAAATAAAAATTTAAATCAAAATTCAAATGAAAATTCTGAAAATGAAAAAGAAAGTTTAAATGAAAGTAACAAAAATAAAATAAATGAAAAGTTAAATGAGAATTTTAATGAAAAGATAATTAATAATGATAAAATAAAAGAGAATGTAAATGAGAATTTAAATGAAAAGATAAAAAATAATAATGATAAATTAAATGAAAATTTAGATGAGAATATTAATGAAAAGATGATTAAAAATAAAGACAAATTAAATGGAAATTTAGATGAAAAATTAATGATTAAAAGTTTCAAACAAAATTCTCAAGAAAAATTAATAAAAAAATCAAAAAAGATAAAAAATAAACATTTAAGTGAAAATATGAAAAGAAGAAATATTTTAAGTAAATTATCAAACAATTATACTGAAAGTTCCGAAATTTCAAAAGAAGTAAATAAAGAAGAAACAGAAAAATTTAGTATAAAAGAAAATGATTTTGAATTAAATAATTTAGAAAACAATTTAGATTTAAGTAATTTTGAAATGAGTAATATAAATAAAAATCTAGAAATAAGTAATTTAGAAAAGCAATTAGAATTAAGTAATTTAGAAAAAGAATTAAAATCAAATAATATAAATGATAAAAATTCATTTGATAATAAAAATATTAAATTAAAACCAAATAATAATAAATGGCATATATTTTCAAAAATTATTATAATTAAAAATAAAAATATAGAAGAAGAAAAAGAAGAAGAAAAACATTTAATTCAAAAATCAATTAATTCTGATATTTCTGATGATACAAAATGGAAACTTTTTATTTTATTTTTAACTAATTTTTTTACTAAAATAATACAGAAACAAATTTTTATGCAATTTTTTGGAAAAAATGAAGATAAAAAAATTGGTTTTCAATTAAGGAATTCATATACTTTAAAACATATTAAAGATAATAGTTTAAAAGTTAAAATCGAAAATAATAATTTACATATTAAAAATGTTGTTAATTTAGAAATTGGAAAAGGAAATGATTATAAAAATTATAGTATAGAAATGAAGAGTATTGAAGATAATTCAGATTAAATATTTTTTTAAATAATCATAATTATCTTTTTCTAAATAAATGTTTTTTATAAATTATAAATATTCTTTTTCAATATTTTTAAATTTAAACAATAAATTTCTTTTAATCAATATGAATGATTAATAATAATGATAATATTATAGACAAATATTTTTTATTGTTAAATAATAGTCTTCATTATGTTTTTTTTTCAAGTATTTTCATATATAATATTTTCAATACATTTCATTTTTTATAATATTTAAAAATTCTTATATTATAATCATCAAAAATAATTAATATACAAAAAAATTAAAAATAAATAAAAAAAAAGAAATGTAAATTTATAAATAAATTTAATTAATGAATAATAATCTAATAATTTTGAAAAAAGAGGAAATAATGTATATAAATATGTGAATGAATGGAAAAAATGAATTCAATAAAATGCACAGAAAAAATTGTAAATATTAGGAAATTAAATTCTCCAAGAAAGAAATACTTTCAAAAAACAATTATTCAAACACTCTTTTTATTTCTCCTTCAAAAAATTAAAAAAGAAATTTTTAATTAAAAACTAAAAAACAAAGAAAAATAGAAAAGATAAAAATATTCAATTTGGAAAAACAGAAATTTTAAATTCTAATTAAAAAAATGATATAAAACAAATAAAAAAGATAATTTTTATATTTAAATTATAAAAGAGAAAAAGAAAAATCAAGAAGAATATCATAGAGATTTAAAGACAAAAAGTAAAATTGTTTTATATAAATTAAAAAAATGGAAATAATGAATTTATCTTATAAATAAATATATAAAAGGTTTAAATTATTATTAGTGGTCATTTATTAAAATTTTTTGTCTAATTTTTAATTTTATTATAAATTAAATTTAAAAAAATGATAAATTCTGATATAACAACATCTGAAGAAAAAAATATATTACCTGTGATAAAAGATTATACTGATTTAACGAGCTGTAGATTAATTAAAAAATCTAATTTTAAAAAATATAACAGAACATTACATGTTAATCGAAGTACAAATGATATTTTAGAAACAAAATATAATAATTGGGATTTATTCTTTTTTCCAAAAAAAAAGAAATTTAAAGAAAAGATAAATTCAAGTTATTCAATTTACAAAAATAATATAAATCAATTATTATGTTCTGAGAGAAAAGATAATTTAAATAAAAGTAACATTTCAGAAAATAAAAAAGATATAATTTCTTTAGAACAATATTTAAAAAAAAAAAATATTTCAATAGATAAAAAAAATAAAAAAATAAAAATTGGAAATAGAATTTCAGTTTATGAACGTTTGATAAAAACAAAAGAATTAAGTTTAATAAAATATAATTTAGAAATGAAAAAAGAAAGATTAAATAGAATTATCGAAGAGAAAAAAGATAAAATTTCTTTAGTGGAAGATCAAATGAAAAGCTTAATAAATGTTAAAGATCATTTTACTTATAATCTTTGTATTAAAAATAATGAATGTATTAAATTACTGGAAAGAAATTATAAAAAGGAAGTTTTAAAAAATAATAAATTGATAAAAAAAATTGAAGACATTCAAAATGATATTAAAAATATTGAATTAAAAATAAATAAAGTAAAAAATGAAAAAGAAAATATTCAAAGATGGATATTATTTCAAATTCAAGTTAAAGAAAAATTAATTACAATCCCAAATTATTATAATATAATTTTTGAAGATAAATATGATTTAAAAAATAAAAAAAAAAATTTAGAGAAAAACACAATTGAAATAATCGAAAAATATAAAAATAAAATTATATTTGAAAATGTTAATGATTTTATAAATGAATTTGTAAAAATAGAAGATAATACTTTACAAAATATTAAAAAATATGAGTTAATAAGACTTAAAATTTATAATTTGAAAAAAGAAAAAAGAAATTTTCAAAAAAATGTTTCTAAATTAAATTTAAATGATTTAAGTTTAGTAAAAGAAAAAGAAGAAACTTTAAATAATTTAAAAAATATTTATATAAAAACAATAAATAAGGAAATAATATTTGGAAAAGTAAAAAGAAAAAAAAAATCTAGTCAAACTTTAAGACAAAATTCAGTAATAAAAGAAACATTAAATGATAGTAATAATGAAATGAATAAAATAAAAATAAAAGCAAAAAAAATATCTTTATTTAATTGTTTATCTCAAGAAAATTTATCAGACAAAATTCCAATAAAAAAAAAGAAACATTCAAAACTTTATTTGAAAATATTTGAAACATTTAAAAATTCATTGTCATATAAATCAAATAGTACTAAATATATAAATCAATTCAATTTAATCACAAATGAAGAAAATACAAATGAATCTAAAATGTTAAACATGCTTAGATTTATTGAAGAAGCATTAAATACTCTTTTATATCAAAATAATTTGTATAAAATGGATCTAGAATTATTTAAACAATATAAAAAAGCTTTTGCTATTGTTGATCAAGAAATTAAACAAAGAAAGTTTATTAAACAAATGAAAATTTTAAAAGAAAAAAGAGAAGAAGATATTAAAAGTATTGAAAAAAAAATGAAAAGAAAATATATTTTACCTCATAAGAAAATTAATGAAAATTTGATTAAAAAAATAAGAAAAGAACAAGAAAAAATAAAATTATCAAAAAAAGAAAAATCAGTATCTTACGAAATAAATGATTTTTTATATGAAGATAAATAATGATAATATTTTTTTATAAAAAAAATTATAAGTTACAAAGACAAATGATAGAAATAATAGAAAAGAAAAAAGAATGAGAGTAAAATGTTTTCTAAGTGATAATATTTAATTTAAAACAATTAATTGCTTTTCATATTGAAACAAAACCAGAAAAAAATAAATATAAAATACTAATATAATATATAAAGATAAAATAACTTTAGAAGATTATGAATTTAAAGATGCATCTTCAATTGAATTATATTATAATTAAATATATTTAATAAAAAAAATTATTTTAAAATATTTTTTCATTTGAAAAAAAATATTAAATTTAAATTAAAAAATGTCAGAAATTTATGATATTTTATCAAGAATTTTTTTAATGGTTTCAGAATATGAAGAAGAAATAGAGCAAATAAGAATACAATTAAATTCAGAAAATAATTTTGATTTAGTACAATTATTTTCGAATTTATCAACAAATCATTCAATAACCTCTCATAATTTATTAGAATTTTATTTACAATATTCAGATGATTCAGAAATTAACACAGAAGAACTTGAATTATATTTAACGAAAATAATCTTTTTTTATGATGAAGATAGAAATGGTGAATTATCATATAGTGAATTTATTTCTTTTGTTCTTAGTCAAACAAAATATAATTTAAGAAGAAAAATTCATATTAATAATAACGATGATTATAAATATGAATTATCTAATAATATTATTATATTATTTAATGGTTTAGTTGAAAAAGAAATTGAATTAATTCAAAATTTAGAAATTTTTGAAAATCAATTATATCAAATTAAAGGTTTTAATCCTTCTTTAATTTTTGAAAAAATTGAAAATAAAGGTTATATTACTCCAGGTTCAATTATTATGATTTTAGATGAACAAGATATTAAAATTTCTAATAATTCTATTCAAAATATTATGAGAAGATTTGATATTAATGGTGATTGTAGGATTGAATTAGAAGATTTTATTACTATTATGAATTTTGCTCAAATTAAAAAATTAAATTATGGAAAAGAAATGTTAGTTAGGGAAAAAATTACTAATTATAATATAAATAATTATAGTAAAGTTAATTTATCAAATGAAAATAAAAAAAATTTTGCTAAATCCCAAAATTATAATAATGATAATTACATTAAAATAAATAATCAAAAGTTTCATAGTATAAGCAAATTAAATGAAAGAAGAATTGAAAATAAATTAGAAAAAGAAAAAAGTTTAAGTCCAAATATATATTATAAGTATAATTCACTTTCTCATAGAAATAATCAAAATTTTTACAATTCATTAAAAAGCGAAAAAAGAGATAGAACACCCATTAGAAAAAATATTATTAATGATTATATTAATGATAATGATTTTAGAAGAAGTAAAAGAACTAATCTAAGTCATAATATTATAGATAGAATAAATAAAAAAGATGATGATTTTTTTGATGAATTGAATGCTACTCCAAATCATAAATCTTCTTCTAGATTTTTTAATGATAATTCAAATTATAAATCTTTTATGAAAGATGAATACGAAAAAGTAAAAAAGAATACAATAAATAAATTATATGATGAATTAAATGATAATAAAACGAGTAAAAATAAAATAAATAAAAATTTAAATTTTTCATATAATTCTGATTCTCCAAATAATTCAAATTTAAATAATAGTAATTCAAATATTTTTTTTTATTCTTCAAATCAAAACACTAATAATAATAATAATATAGAAATATCAAATAATATAAAGAATATAAATAATTTAACTTTAGAAACATATCAAAAAGTAAAAAAAGAATATTTAGATAATAACAATATAAATATTTTTAATTATAATATACAAGAAAAAGAAAGAAATAATCAAGAAAACAATATTATAATAAATAGAAATAAATCTCCGAGAAGAATTGATAAATCAATTATTATTACAGGATATATTAAATTAGTTATTTCAATGGAATTTGAAATTGAACAAGAAAAAATTGTTTTATCAAAAAAAGAAGATTTTAATATTAAAAGTTTATATAATATTTATGAATCAAAAACATATCCAAATAAAATAAGTATAACTTCTTTTAAAAGAGCTTCTTTAAATTTTGGAATTGAATTTTCAAATAAAGATTTATATTTGATTTTTAAAAAATATGATCTTGAACAAAAAGGTTATTTAGTTTATGAAGATTTTTTTAATATTTTTGTTCCTTTTGAAAAAGATTGTAGAGAAGATGTTTTAAAAAAAGAAAATAATAATCAATCCATTTCTACTGAAACTTCTTTAATTATTCAACAAATATTAACTAAAAATATTGAATTTGAAAATCAATTAGATAAAATGAAAAAAGGAATGAATGTTCAGAATGAAAATATAAGAGATTATTTTAATTTAATTGATAGAGATAAAAAAGGATTTTTAGTTTATGATGATTTACATTTTTTTATGAATAGTTATTTAGAAGATAATTTAAGTAATCAAATTGGAATAAATTTATTTTTTTTAAAATTAGATAAGAAAAAACAAAATAAAGTACTATTTGAAAATTTTTATTATGAAATTAAAAGTTAAATATATAATTGTAAAGTTATTGATATTACTATATTATACTTTTAATGTAGATGATTATTTTTTTTTAATTTTTTAAATAAAAAAAATAATGAAATTATATTTTTTTATCCTATTATATTATTAATATTTGAAATAAAGAATCATTTAATATTCTTTGATTATATAACATTTGAAGAAAATATTTATTGCCTTTATAGGACTTTACATTTTTATATCTTTTTTCTCATTTTCCCAATATTTTTTTGATAATTTTTTTTAAATTTAATTTTTCCTTTAATTTTATCTATTTTACTTTCTCCTTTAGGAGATACTTTTAAAAAAGATGATAAATTTGATAATTTATTTTATTTTTTATTTTTTTTGTTTTTGAAAAAAATAATTAATTAAATTTCATTATTAATTAATTTAATTAGAGTTAGTTTAAAAATAATATCATTTTTATTATAATTTATTGACTATTTTTTTGTGAATTAAAAAAAAGTATTTATAATATTTGCTATTTTTTGTGTTCTTTTTGTTGGAAAAGTTATTTTTTAATCATTAACTTCGACTTTATTATTATTATTATCAAAATTTAATTTTTTTTTATATACACAATTTCTGTTTCTAGGATTATAAATAATAAATTTATCATAATTAATTTTTTTATTAATAGTAGAAAGATATTTGAAATCAATATTCATAGAATTTTTCTTCATATTAACAAAATTAACTGGAGAACCTAATCGAATTGCCAAACTTTCTTTTTTATTTTTATTATTTTCATTCTCTGTTTTTCTTTTACATTCTAAAATATTATTACATGAACCAATTAAATCTTTTTTATATTCTAATTTTAAATTATTTATAGTATTTAAATAAGTTTTTTTATTTGGCGAATTATTTTTACTATTCATCGATGCATTATTCTGAGATAAAGGAGAAAAAATATTATTTGTAGAACCACCACCACTTAAATTTGATGAATTATTGATTATTTTTGATTTTGAAAATTCAATATGAATATCTTTTCTAATATATCTTTTTAAAGGAGAATTAGCTGCTAATCTAATTATTTTATTATATGAATTACTATCATTATGACTTTTATTATTATCATTATCTTCATTATTAACTTTAGAAGGGTTTAATGTTGAATTTTTAGAAGAGGGAATTGATAAAATTATAGATTTAATTTTAAATTGTTCTTTTGTTTGTGAAAAAATTTCTAAAGCTATATTGTATTGTGATTTAAAAACATAATATTTAATATCTCCATTATAAAGATTTTCTAATAAATGATTTGAGTATTCAAATAATATTTTATCATTATTATTATTATGAATAAAATAACAAAGAAAATCATATGAAGACATATAATTAATATTATAATCTAATAACTTTAAACATATTATTTCATTAGAAATAATATCTTCATTTTTGTATAAGCAAAATTTTTCTCTGTAAATATTTTTTAAATCTTTAATCTTTAAAATATGATATTGATCACATAAACTTTTAATTGCAATAAGAAAACAACATAAAATTAATAAATCAAGATTATTAATATAAACTTCATTTCCACAGTTATATAAAACAATGTCATGAAATAATAACGTCTGATAAAAAAGAGAATTTTTATTATAATAAGGTGATTTATAACATAATGATTTTATTATACTTAAACTATATTGTCTATAATTTAATTGTGTATATTTAATAAAGATTTTATTTGTTTTTGAACTTATACATTTATGAAAAATAGGTTTATTTAAGTTTTTCATTATTTCAGATGAATTTTCCATAATTATTTTTTTTTTAAAATTAATTATTTTTTTATTTATTTAAAAATTGTAATATTTTTTATAATATTATTAGTATTCTAATATAAAAACCAATTACTAACATCAAAATCAAAAAAAACATAAAATTAAGTCAAAATATTAAATGAAAACATTAAAATGTTATTATAAAATGAAGTATTTAACTAATAATCACATATTATACTTTTATTTATCTTCATCTTTATAAAAATTTAAAGAAAATTTATCAGAATTATTTAATAATAAATTTTTTTTAGGAATATTTTTAGGAATATTATTTAAAATTTTGGATAATTTAGAATATTTAATTTCTGAATTTTCATTTATACAATTTAACAAATTATTATTTTTATCTAATGAAAAATTGGGTGAATCTTTATTTTTTTTAAAAACAAAAGTTTTATTTTTATCAAAAAATAACTTTTTGGAAATAATATCATCATCATAATTATTTTTTTCTAATTTATGATAAGAAATATTTTCTTTAATTTGATTAACATATTTCTCTAATTCTTTAGCTTCATTAATTCTAGAAGAGGAATTTACAATTTCTTTTTTCTTTTTGTAACTTTCAATAATTTCTTTTTCTTTTTCCTTAATTTCACTTTTAATATTTTTAATAGTATTATAATGTTTTTTTGAATGAATAACTTGAATAGAATTTCCAATAAAAGAAACTGAACTATTTTTATTATTAAAATAACTTTTTTCTCCATCAATAGAATTAAACATTTTAGGAGAGAGATTACCAATGGGCATTTTTTTTAAATTCATTACTGAAGTTATAATATTATTAATATAATCTTTATTTTTATAATTATCATTATTTTTATTATTATTATTGTCTAAAATATTATTTTTATAAGAAATAAATAAATTTCTTTCATCTTCATCTGAAAAAGATCTTGCTATTTTTAAATCACTTTTTTCAATATTTCTTTTTGGTAATTTAGGAAAGATAGAATAACTTCTTGCTGCAAATTGTTTTATATCTTTTAATGACATTGATTTTTGATGTTTATTATTTGGTAAATTTAATTGTTTGGGTTCTTCTTTTAAATTTGAATCTGAATCATTTTTATTATTATTTTGAATTTTTGAATCTGATATATTTTCTATTAAAGCTTTATTTTTACTTGGATGTTCCAAATAATTTTTATCTTGGAAATTTATGTTTTTTAATCTTTGGAAAAATTTTCTTTGACTGAATGAATTTATGTTTTCTTCATTAGAATTATCAGGATGATAAAAATTGTTTCCTGAATTTTTAAAGTTATTTTTAAGCATAATATTATTAGAATAACTATTATTTTTCGTTAATTTATTATTAACATTATCATTATTATTAATATAATTGTTGTTATTATGATTATTATTATGATTTTTAAGATTATGTTTTTCTTCTAAATTAATTATATTTGGTATTTTATTTTCATTTGAATTTTCTTCTATATTATTTCTATTTATTATATCATTTACTCCAACTTCTCCTTGAATATATTTTTTTAAAAAACTTTCAATAATTTTTCCTTTTTTTACAGGTTCATTTTTTTTATTATTATTATTTTCATTTTTAACAACATCATTTATTTTATTTTTTGAATTATTAATAACATTATAATCAATTTCATTTCTTTTTTCATTTAATCTATTGACTTTTAATTCTATTTCTTTAAGGAAATCATCTAATTTGGAAATTTGTTCTTTAATTTGGTGACAATCATTTTTATAATTTTCAATTTTACTATTTATATTATTATTTGTTTGTTTAATGAATTCAATTTCTTTTTTTAAATTATAATCAATATCATTCTTATCATTAATATTTTTATTTTCATGATTAGGATTTTCATTTTTAGATTGTAATTCAATAATATGTTTACTATTTTCAAGTCTTATTTCATTTATTCTGTTATCATAAACTTTAATCAAATCAGTTAATCTAACTTCAGTTAAACTTACACATT
>JAEEGL015963214.1_pt1 | contig 14093 bp, 7 predicted proteins | sample 9134231 | NCBI WGS metagenome assembly JAEEGL01 (sample SAMN16246548, study PRJNA631951) | gut metagenome | biome: gut microbiome; feature: rumen; material: fiber-attached | host: Bos | place: Iran: Karaj | collected 2018-10 | reverse complement strand
GGATAAGCTGAATGTGTATGCTTGCTACAGTGACACTTGGAAGCAACTCTCAGATAGCTGGCCTGGTGACCCAATGAAGGAGTTGAAGGATACTGGCTTCATTACTGAGGACGATTTGGAACTTCCTAAAGGCGAGAAACTGTGGCTCATCTTCAATGGTGAGGGTGGTCAGACCGAAAACATCGAAGTTACTGGTATCGAAAGTAGCGTCGAACTCACCTACATCTTGAATGATGACTGGAGCTTTGAGGGTGGTCTTGGTGTTCATGCACTTACTGCCGACAAGCAGAATGGTGCCATCTACACCATCGCTGGTCAGCGCGTGCAGAAGGCTGTTCGTGGTCTCTACATCCAGAACGGTCGCAAGTTTGTCGTGAAGTAATTTGCTTGCTCTCAATATGAATTGTGTGTTAAGCAATCTACATTAAAAAAGAAAGGCCGTGGCACATTTGAGGCCACGGCCTTTTTCTTCTTACTTCTCACCTCTCACCTCTCACTTCTCACTTAATTATTCATTTTCCCATGAAACGCTTGTTAATCCTGTTGCTTTGTGTAGCCACTCTTTCACCTTTCACCCCTCAACTTTCACTTCTTCGCGCTCAGGGATGGCCTTCCGACTATGGAGGCGTCATGCTCCAAGGCTTCTACTGGAACAGCTATGCCGACACGAAGTGGACGAACCTCGAAGCCCAGGCTCCCGAGCTGGCAGCCTCGTTCGACCTCATCTGGGTGCCGCAGAGTGGCTGGTGCGGAAATTTGACGAACATGGGCTACACCCCCAAGTATTACTGGAATCAGCGCAGCGCATTCGGCACCGAGGCCGAACTTCGTAGCATGATTCAGACCTTCAAATCCTTGGGCACGGGACTCATTGCCGATGTAGTCATCAATCATCGCGAACCCACGACGGGATGGTTTGGCTATCCCGTAGAGACCTATCAGGGCGAGACCTACCAAATGCTCTCCACCGACATCTGTCGAAACGACGACGGAGGCAAGGCGCTCACCGAAGCCAACAAACAGGGCGTCAGCCTCTCCTCCAACAACGATACGGGCGAGGATTGGGACGGATGCCGCGACCTCGACCACAAGAGTACGAATGTACAACGCATAGTGAAGGCCTATACACGCTATCTCATCGACGACCTCGGCTATGTGGGCTTCCGCTACGACATGGTCAAGGGCTACAGTGCCTCCTACACGGCCATGTACAACACCTACGCCCAGCCCCAGTTCTCCGTCGGCGAGTATTGGGACAGCAATGCCAACATCAAGAATTGGATTCGTGGTACGCAAGGCAGCGACGGCAAACCCACTTCGGCAGCCTTCGACTTCCAGTTCCGCTACAATGTGCGCGATGCTATCAATAACAACAGTTGGGCTTACCTGAAGACCGACAACCGCCTGATAGCCGAAAACTACTTCAAGCCCTACGCCGTCACCTTCGTCGAGAATCACGATATGGAATACCGTTCGGCCTCGGCCCAGCAAGACCCCATCCGGAAGGACACCCTTCAGGCCAATGCCTTCCTTATGGCTATGCCCGGAACCCCCTGCGTATTCCTCACCCACTGGCAGGCCTACAAGCAGGAAATCAAACTGATGATTGAGGCCCGCAAACTGGCTGGGGTTACCAACACCAGCAGCTACACCACAAAGACATCCCTGACCAACTACTATGCAGCAGAGGTGACGGGACACAACACCAACCTCTACGTCGTTGTGGGCAAACGCGGTATCGTCACCAGCGACAACCCTGCCGTTGGGAGCGATTACCAGGAAATCATCTCCGGTCCTGGCTATCGCTATTTGGTGGCCAAGAAGGAAGGTTTCGACCACGCCTGGCTCGACAAGGCCAGTGGAACGTATGACGCAGAGGTCAACGTCCGTGCCATCGCGCTGACCACGCACGGCGATGCCCGGTTGGTCTATACCACGGACGGCACCACGCCCACGGCAGACAGCCCCACCATACAAAGCGGCGAGACCCTGCACCTGACGCAGTCGTGTACCCTCACGCTGGGTCTGCTCGTAGGCGGTAGGGTAGTGGACACCATCCAGCGCACCTACGACGTCACCGAGTTCGTCCCCCACACCGCCACCATCTATTGCCGTCCCATGGTCACGTTGAAAAACGTTTGGACAACGATGAACTACTACGTTTGGGCAGGAAGCGACACTCCACTCAACGGCTCGTGGCCTGGACGAGAAATCACCGAAACCGTGGAGATAGACGGACAGACGTGGTACAGCCAGTCTTTCGACATCACCAGCACCCGACGCAGCGTTAATGTCGTCTTCAGCACCGCTTCGGGCAGCCCACAGACCGTAGATGTCACGGGCATCACCGACGATGCCTTCTTTGTCATCAAGAACACCAAGGATGCCGAGGGCAAGTACGAGGTTTCCGACGTCACCTCCAACTACACAGGTATCGAGGACATTGAGATGGAGACAATGAGAGATGGAGACAATCCTCAATCCTCAATCTCCAATTCTCAATTTATCTACGACCTCAGTGGCCGAAGGGTGTCAACCAATCCTCAACCCTCAACCCACAATCCTCAATCCAATAGTCCGCTTCGTCCAGGCATATATATCATGGGCAAAAAGAAGGTATTCGTTCGATAAGAAGTTAACTTAACTTTCGCTTAACCCATCGCGATGGTTTTATTAACCCATCGCGATGGGTTTATTATTCCATCGCGATGGGTTAAGCTACGGTTAATATTATCTTCGCGCCAAAGTTGTAGAACTTCTTTTCTTCTATTCAATTTATCCCAAATAGGTCATTAGGGGCTATTCGCTTCCCTACTACTTGACAAAAGCTAATGACCGATCTCCTCTATAATTCGTATACTGCGTTTTTATTCTACTGGTGTAAAAGAAGAGATTTTATATTCGTTTGGGTTTATCATTATTGATATATCGAAGGAAGCGTCAATTCCTTACATATATCTGTCATGTCTGCACCGATTCTAACCAGTTCGGTCGGATTATCCTACGCAACAGTGAAAAATGTGATAGTAAAGGTAGTGGTGAACCTCATTAATTAGGAGAACTAACCCGGTAGTAACAAAGCTCAAACTAAATTGTCTTCGCTCTCGCTACTCCTTTGGTTCGACAAATTGCAAATAAAATTTGGCATTTTACTCGCTTAATCGTATCTTTGTGGGCAGAAAAACGAAAATAAGAAAATGCTGATAAAGAAAGATATAAATGTTATTGACCTTTTCTGTGGTTGTGGAGGGCTTTCGCTCGGTTTTGAACAGGCTGGATATAACATTGTTATAGGGGTTGATGTTTGGCCTGACGCACTTCGTTCATATAAGTTTAACCACAAAGGAAGTAAGACGCTTGAAGCTGACCTTTCCGACCTTGCACCAGAAACGATTGACAAAGCCATCAATCATATATCCATAGACTTAATTATTGGTGGCCCTCCATGTCAAGGATTTTCCGTGGCAGGCAAGCGGATAGTGGAAGACAAGCGAAACGATTTGTACAAGGCATTTGTTCGCATGGTTGCATATTTTAGACCAAAGGCCTTTGTCATGGAAAATGTACCGAATATTTTATCTTTAGGGCAGGGGATAGTTCGCGAAGCTATCCTGAATGATTTTCAGGAATTAGGATATAACGTCAATTATAAGGTTCTAACAGCCTCTGATTATGGTGTACCACAAAATCGCCGTAGGGCAGTATTTATAGGTATGCTTGAAGGATATTTTGATTTTGACATTCCTATGGTCTCACACAAGGTTACTTGTAGCGAAGCGTTAAGCGATTTGCCCGATATGACAATTCAAGATGGTGCGGAATATCCAATAGAGAGCCAAAGCAATTACCAACGAAGCATGCGTGAGAACAGCAAAGGTGTCTTTAATCATGAGATAACTGAGCACAACGAGCAAACACGCCGCATTATTGCGATGGTTCCTGATGGTGGAAATTACAAAGATCTTCCAGAGAATCTACAACAAACTCGCCGAGTTCATATTGCATGGACACGACTTAATAGCCAGCGTCCAAGCTTTACCATTGACACTGGTCACAGACACCATTTTCACTATCTTTTCAATCGTGTCCCTACTGTCCGCGAGAGTGCGAGAATACAATCCTTTCCCGATAGTTTTATATTCCTCGGCAGTAAAACAAGCCAATATAAGCAAGTAGGAAATGCTGTACCGCCAATTATGGCAAATGCAATCGCTAACTACCTTAAACCTTACATTAAATAATATTATTTCCCATGAAAACTTCAAAAGTAACATACTACAATGTACCTGACGAATACTGGTATCGCATTCACTTTGTTCGACCGAGGTTCAAGAATAACATTGAAAATGTTCTTTTATATATGGCAACAGAGTGTAGCCGTTTCTCCAAACTTCCATGCAAGGAATACAATAAAAAATATCTTAATGCCATAAGAATGTTTCCGGGTAATGTAGGAGCAACAGACAAAACTTTACAAAATTGGCGCACTGAGATTCCTGCACTATTTGGTTTTTACACCGAAAACAAGACTACGGGATACACAGAGACTTCTCGTATGGCAACCTTTCTATATGAAAATCAGGACTTAACACAATTTCTACGTTTCTTTTTGTATTCATTTCAGTTCCCGGGTGGGCATCTAAAATCTAAGGATATCAAAGAACTTATAGAAAGAAGCATTAGGTTCAAGCCTGCAAAATTGATTATCAATGTTTTGCTCGAAGGAAATAGAATATTAGCATCAGAAGGAAGTGAAAAACAGATGTCACTTTCTGCCGAAGAGGCTACATATTGTATCTTTAATGACTCCCGAGTTACAAGTGGCAAGACATCGCCATCAAAAATTGCACGTACGATACTCGATAATAGAAAGAATCGTGTTAAATACTATAATCGTCAAGACCCAAAAGTTTTCTCACTGACTGGCAAAGCAAGAACAAAAGGAGATGTAACGCGCTATGCTGGCGACATAATGGACTATATGGAAATTGCCAACTTGTTAAAGGAAAGTCATGGCTACTATTCGTTGCGTGGCAACGAGTATGATACTATCATGCAATTTGCACAGGATGAGACTTTCTTCAAAGGATATGAACATTTATATAATAAAAGTGAAATAACTCTAACAGAGATAGCTGACGTTGAGCCTTTATGGTTTGAATACGTTAACGATTCTCTAACTCCGAACTTATTCAAGACTGAAATTCACACTATTTTTGAGGGTGAAGAGGAAATCGATGTTGTTTTTGGTGATAGAATTAAAGAAGTTGTTACAGGAGACGATAAAACAACAAAGGACATAGGAAATTTGGGTGAGGCAATTATCTATGGGCATGAGAGAATGCGCTTAAAAATCAATGGATATGAGGATATGCTCAAAATGGTACGTATAGTTGATTCATCTGCATATCATCCTGGCTACGATATTGAAAGTATGGAAGCAGACGGAACAGATAAACTTCGTTATATTGAGGTTAAAACAACCATTAGTAAACGTAAGATTGAGATGTATGGTTTTCACATGTCCACACATGAATGGATTGTTGCAGGAACAAATAGCGAGCATTATTGTGTTTATCGCTTGATGCTCAGCGAAAGAAACAAAACACTATACATCCTTCGTGACCCCGTAAGGCTCTACAAGAATGATTTAATTAGTGGTGAACCAAGAGATGGCATGGAACTTTCCTTTGATGCAAGCAAGTTTGAACAAACAAAGGTACTGCAATGGCAAAATTAAGGGTCGCCTCTCTATTCTGTGGTTGTGGTGGTATGGATTTAGGCCTTCTTGGAGGCTTTACATATCTTGGAAAGGAGTACAAGGAAAACCCCTTCGAGATTGTCTACTCTATAGACAATGACCCATATTGCACTCAAATATATAATGCCAATTTTCAGCACCAATGTCAGGTAAAGGATGTTCGAGAGATAAGTATTGCTGACATTCCAGAGTTTGATATGCTTATAGGAGGATTCCCTTGTCAGTCCTTTTCTATTTCTGCACAAAACCCTCCACGTCTAGGTTATAAAGATGAACGAGGAATGCTTTTTTTTGAGATGGTTAAGATTCTACGCGAACGTCAGCCACGCTTCTTTATAGCAGAAAATGTTAAAGGATTACTATCAGCGAACGAGGGCAAAGCATTCCCCATGATTATTAGTGAGTTCCGTTCTGCAGGTTATACTATTACCCACCGATTGTTAAATGCAAGTGATTATGGAGTCCCACAAAAACGCGAGCGTATAATAATCATTGGCTTCAGGGATGAAGCAGACTTCGTGAAATATCATTTTCCGATGCATGTAAGGAATTGCGAAAGAAAAGTTTTGGGTGACGTTATTTGCGAAGAAGCAAATCATGACGAAAAACTTTTTTTTAGCGACAGAGCTGTTGCTGGCATGTTGGCTGTACGTGAGAAGATGAACAAGGGACGTGTAATGAAACTTGATGAACCATGCAACACCATTAGCGCACACCTTGCAAAGGTTAGCCTAAACAGCACCGACCCTGTATTTGTTGTAGGTGAACGTTTCCGTCGTTTCTCTGCAAGGGAAGCCGCACGCATTCAATCATTTCCAGACACCTTTGCTTTAGATATGGTATCGCAAGGAAGGCAATATAAGGCTATTGGAAATGCCGTTCCGCCTGTACTAATGTGGAATATCGTAAGACCTTTCCAAAATGTATTAAAAGTTCCAACGATAAACTACGAGGAAGTAAAGGCAGAGTATCCAGAGGATATCGTAAACAACGAGCCTCATTTAGAGGGAATTGACACCGACAAGAATGTACTCGTTTCTTACATGAAAAGTGATGCATTACAGATGTTCCTTGATGGTACTATAAATGTCTATTATACCGGAAAAAAATTCCCCTCTACCGTTGCGCTGAACAAACTCTACTACTTTATGCCGTACAAGAAAGGCAAAGGCATTCGCGACCTCTATTACATAAAGATTGCGCGTGTTGGGTCGAAACAGGAGGTATTTCCTGAATGTGACCCCAATGATTTCCGCTTAGTATTTGAAACAGAGTTTATACGGCAGTTATTCGATGACTATTACATGATAGACCTGCCCATCTGGCATACATTTAAGGACACCACAATGAAGGAAATATTGGCATTAATAACATAAAAAGACTTGTTTAGAAGCGATATTAACGAGTCAACCCTTAAAAAGCCACTTTTGTTAGGTAAAGGCTACGAGCAGTCACTATACTAAGTCGTCCAACATTGTCTCAAGGTCCCAGAACAATGTGCTCTGTCGATGGTATGAGGGGGATTTGTACATATTCAATTTGCAAGATTTTATAGTGCAAAGATACAAAATTTTGAGGATATAACCAAATTATTAAACACTTAATTCCTTGGATTATAAATATTTAACTATAATTTAAAGACTGACTAACGATTATATTTCCACCCTTGGCTGTGGTGAGTCTCAGTTCGGTCGATTTGCAATCCGACCGTTTCTAATATCAAGATTTGTAATCCGAGGTTGCTTCTATACCGTTTTATGTTATAGATGTATGTTGTTTCGGATTACAAATCCTATACTCGTTGGTTTCGGATTGCAAATCCGCCACAACAGAGCCACAACAGGAAATCCGCCACAATAGGGGCAAGCCGATTGCCGATGAAAAGCCCCGTAAATGACGGAATTTGACAAGCAAATTCCCTACAGTGGGCAGAACGTTTACAGTGGGCGGACGTTTACAGTGGGCAGAACGTTTACATTTTGACATGCCTCAACGGGGCTGTGAATCTCCTTTATTCGTTCGCGGTTGCGATACCTACGTTGGTCTTGATGGCGGTGAAGGATGTATGCGTTGTGAGCCAGGTGACCAAGGCTGTCAGGTCGCTGAGCGAGACGCTGCCGTCGCTGTTTAGGTCGATGCTGTCGTGATCGTACGGGTGTTCGGCATCCTCTTTGCCCAAAATGATTTCAACGATGGGCTTCAGGTCGGCTAACGTGTATTCGGCCTCCGAGGACGGTCCCGTCGGCAGGAAACAAGCCTGGAAGGCTCCTAAGCTGAAGTCCTCTGTGGGCCAGCAGAGATGGTTTTCGTGGTCCAGATAGAGGTTCTTGGAAACGTTCTTGCGCAGTGGGGTCGGAGCATAGCTGCCCACGAACTTCATGTCCATATTGGCAGAGATGAAGGGCTCAGGCTGAATGTTGCCGATGGTGACACTGAAGAAGACGGGGTTTTCAATGCTGGCCTGTGGGTGATTGTCCCATCGTACGATGTAGGGCTTGCTGGCCTTGATGTTCGCGCATTAACCATTAAGCGTCAAAAAAACATCAATACTTTGACGGTACTCCCGTCAATGCTTTGACGGAAATTCCATCAATATAGCGAAGAAGTTTTAACGCCTTGGTGCAATGACGTTTGTGCCAAGGAGCGAGTGTGTGAGTAATGGAATGTTTGGATCGGTGTCTCTTCCTTACTCAAGTAGCACGTTGACAAGAGCCGTTACGTCGGCAATTGAGATTTCGCCGTCGCCGTTCACGTCTGCCCTTGGAGTCGAGTCGGTCGCGTCCTTACTGAGAATGATGCCGATAAGCGCAGTCATGTCATCCATGTTGACTATCCCGTCACCGTTCACGTCGCCCAGCAGGTTCGAGGGCTGAACGAATGTCGTGAGTTCGGGCAGTTCTCCCTCGACAAAGGTCCACACACTGTAGTCGCCCTGGGTGTTGAGGCTTCCGTCGAGGGCAAAGCCCGTCAGGTCGCCATCGAAGTATGCATCCTCGGGGATGGGGGCACCGTAGTTGAGATTGGCAATTCGGTTGGTTTCCGCAGCATTGGTGATTTCTACGTCGGGGCTGACATAGACGCGCCGCACGGCACCGTCGCTCAGGCCTACGATGCCGCCCAGGTTGTTCCAGTCGGAATACTCGGTCTTTTCGGTGAATATGCGACCTTGGTTGTAGCAGTCCTCGATGCTGGCTTCCGTTTCGCCGCCACCGATGAATCCAAGCGCTCCGGCAATGCCGCCGACGAAGGCCATCAGGTAGTTGCCCAACACGGTGGCATAGTTGACGCACTGCTCAATGTGGCCATGGCAGAGTCCGGCAATGCCGCCGACGTAGCAATTGACGTTTTCTTCCGTCTTGGCGGCAATGTGGATGGATCCGCTCTCCACACCTACGCGCCGCACGATACCCTGTTCGCCGATGCAGCCGAAGAGGCCGGCCACATTACCCGTTTGTTCCCCATCGACATTGACGTAGAGGTTGCTGACCCAGTGGCCCTGTCCGTCGAATATGCCCTGAAAGGGGGCGTCGGTGGTGCCTATGGGCATCCAGAACTCGTCTTCGTCCAATACGATGTCGGTGGTCAGCACGACGGTTGTCCCTGCGAAACTGTTGCCCACGTTCACGGAATCGGCAAAGTCCTTGAACTCATTGACCGTGCTGATGGCTATGTATTCTGGGGCAGGGGGCAAGGAGCGAGGAGCAGGAAACAGGGAGCGAGGAGCAAGGAGCATGGAGAAGAATAGGAATATGGAATATGGCGTTTTCATTCTTCGGTTTGAATAAATTCTATAACGTATGGTTTGCCGTTCTCTGTGGGAGATGTGCCAGGGTTAAAGGCTTTCCAGTCGGCAATGGTGTAGATGCGCTTTAGCTGGCTACAGTAGTAGCTGAGGCCAACCGAATTGCTGTCGCCATTGCCCGCTATGACAAGGGGGAAATAGATTTCGCCCCCTGTGTTTTCCCATTCTGCCAAGGCTCTCACTTCTCCGTCGATGGTGGCGCACATGAGGTCGTCTTCGCTGGCATAGCGCAGCAGTTCGTCCTGCAGCGTCACCTGCACGCCCATGGTCAAATCCATTTCGTTGTAGAGTCCCTGCCGTATGGTCCAGGCGGGACGTTCGTCGTTGCCTTTTAAGAGTTGCGACGGAGTCACATTTTCGTCGTCTCCGCAAGAAGTGCAGTAGGCACAAAGCACACATAGGAGACACAGCTTACATAGATTCTTCAAATATGTTTTCATAATAGTTAATTTTAATCTTAATTCATAATTCATAATTTATAATTCTTGGACGAGCCAAGCGTAGGCCTGCGGCCGTCCGATTACATAATTCATAATTGAACTGCACCGTAATCCTCACTTTCTCACTTTTTTCCCATTGTGGATATAGATGCCATTCAGTGTGGGCTTGTGGCTGAGTTTTATGCCACTGAGCGTGTACCAGCCGTCGCCGTCCAAGCTGTCTATGTCGATGAAGCGGATGGCGGTGGGCTCATCCAACGTGCCCTTCACGTCGTTCTCGATGTATGGCAGTTGCATGGGTGCCGTGGCCACAATCTCGCCGTCGCGTTCGATGGCGAAGCCGATGGTCTTGTCCTCGCCCTTGGCGATAGACAGGAAGAAGATGCCGTCTTCCGAGGCTTCCACCATGCCGCGTTCTTCGCTGCCTCCGTAGGCCACCAGTCGGTCGCCCTCTTGCAGTTCGAAGCCTTCGACGCGTGCGATGACGTTCATCGACGACCCCGAAATATTATGGAAGAGCGGTTCCTTCTTCTTTTGCACCTTGTTATACTTGTTGTTGGAGAGATATTGCGGATAGAAGAATTCCACTTCATTCTCAGCCTGTCGGCGCAGCATATAGCCTTCGCCGGTTTTCATGAACTTCAGCGTACCCTTCCATATTCGATTACCCTGTGCGTCGATGTTCAGCACGGCAAACTCGTTTTGCGACTTGATGATGTCGCCTTCCGAGGCATTGTCGGTGTAGTCCGAAAGGGCTGTGGCGATGGGCAGGTTCATGGTGCTGAGGTAGCCGATTCGGTTCCAACCCTTATGGACATTTATGCCGCAGAAGTAAGTTTCTCCAGTCAGATAGGCCGTCTTGTCGCTGTGGACATAGAAGCGGTACATCAGTGAGGGATTGAGTTGAATGTTCTTCTCTCCGTTGTCCCAGTAGTATTGGTAGGTATAGGTAGTGCGGTCATAGATGGACTTATAATTCAGCAGGTGTGGTGCTCCGTTGGCATCTATGAGTTCCAGTCCGTCGCCCACCTCCCATGTGGCAACGCCATCGAGCAGCTGACTCACGGTGGTTTCCCCTGGCATCAAGTAGAACGACAGCCAGTTCCATCCTTTTTGCAGTTTTATTGCCTGTACTTCCTTCCATCCAGTATAGAGCGTGATGGGGTTAGTGGCACTGCCCAACACGACTTCGTTTTGGAAGTAGATGGTATCGGGAATAAACGCAAATTCCTGATATGCTGGATTTTGCTTTTCCACTACGCGGATACGCCCTGTGGAAGCATCGTACAGCTCGAAGCGTAGAGGTATGGGCTCCTTGGCATCAGGGTCACCATAGAGGGTCAGGAAAGCCAGGGCTTCGTTGTTTTCCACATCAATGTGTGCCGTGCCCATAATGCGGTGACCAGGACCAACAGCCACGAGTTTGTCTTCTGTGTCATGTGAGATTTCACCGTCAACCACAACACGGGCCACAATGTGCATGGTCATGTTTCCTTCCTTCAGTTTGTCATCTACTGCCCATTCGGGTTCTTCGCCACGGATGTGGATGTTGATGGGCAGCGGCTCGGTGATGCCATTCTCGCCTACGATATAGACAACCTCCTCATACTCGCCCACATTGATGTAGGGCGATATGGTGAAGGTTATGTTCTCCTCGTCCAATGCGGCAATCTTGCCACCCGTCTTCGAGGCAGTTATCCACAAGGGGAGCCCCTCCAAGGTGTAGTCTTGAGACTTACCGCTCAGGTTCTCGATGGCCACTTCCACGGTAGCTCCCTCACCGTACATGGCTTCCACGCTGGTGCGCTTTACCTTCCAACGTAATGGGTTGCGATAGGCGTAAAGAGTCATGACGACAGGCGATGCCATCAGGTTGCCCTGCAGGTCAGCCACTTCCTTCACGGCCAAGTAGATGTTTGTCTTTTCAATCTGATAGTCAGGCACGTCCAGATTGATGAGCAAGTCCTTGCCATCAGCCACGTAGGAGAACTTGATGTTCTCAAGTTTGCCGATATTGGTCATCGGAGCATAGTTTCCGCGGTCGGCACAGGCGTCGATGATCTCCTGTGCCACGATGGTGTCGCGACGTGTCTCCACAATGTTGCCGTGGTTGTCCTTATACTTCTTGAGGCTGATACCCGTGGGCATGAGACGCTGCGAGTTGTCGCTTTGCAATTCGGATCGGCTGAAAGGCAGATAGACCAACGTACCCATTTCCTCACCAGAGGGGGTTTGGTTGGCGTAGCCCTTCATCATATTCTCGGGCAGTGCCATTTCGTACATAGCCACTTCGTCGATGTTACCCGTCAACAGTTTCGTAGGTGTGTGGGCATCGGTGTAGGTGGCACCCAGGTACAGATTGTTGCCGTCGATGCCCCCCAGTGTATCCACGGGGAAGGTCAGCTTCAGTGCCTGGTCCACGAATATGTTACCCACGTTACGAGAGCGGTTGATGGTCACAGCAGCGTGGTGCCAAGCACCATCGGTATACTTACTGTTGGAGATATTCAACTGCTTGCCGCCTAAACGGAAGAAGAGGGAGCCCTTCTCGAAACCGATGTTGAAGTGGGTCTTATAGTCCCTTTCATCCTTAGCCTCACCATTGGCGATGAGAGTGCCGTCATGAGCATTGTCTGTGCGGAACCAGAACATCAGCGTATAGTCTTCATAGTCTTCACGTTTGAATACTCTGTCGTTCAGTTTCACACCCTTCTTGCCGTCCAGTTTCAGGCTTATGCCACCCGGAACCTTCCATGTGGCATCGCCACGCATCATCAGGTCGTTGCTACCCACGGCCTTGTCGTAGGCATAGTTGTCGTGGCCCTCATTCATGGGGTAGTTGTCGAGCAGCCCCAGTTCGTAGCCCGTCAGGCGTTTCTTGGCGTAGGTTTGCAGTTCGCTTTCCGACATGGCCTTGTTCCAAAGGCGTGCCTCCAACATATCACCCTCGTAGTTGTTCCAGTTTGGACGTTTCGTATTAGTGTCTTCGGTAGCGTATTCCGACGGCGACGTTTCATAACCAAAGCTAAGCCAGCCGTTTCCGCTGTACATACCCTTGAACGAACGGGTGCCAATGATTTCCTCACCATTGTAGAAGCTTACCTTTGTGGTGTTGTTTTCTTCATCCACATCAAAAATGTATGCTACTTGTCGCAGTTCGGTCAGGTCAACGCTCTTGTCGCTCGTCATTTCTATGCTATCCACGAAGGCTGCCAGCTTGCGGTCGGCAGTCACACCCAAGGCCATGTAATGACCATCAGTGCCGTGCGACATCACAGTCATGGGTTTCCCGGTTGGGTCGGGATGTATCATGAGGTCGAGCGTGAAGTCCTTGTTTGCCAAGTTTCGTTTCGAAACGGATTCTGCCATGCCGTTGCCATTGAAACGCAGGACGGTGGAAAGTGATATGCTGCTCTGGTTGGTCCAGCCCAGCACCTCGAAGTTGTTTACGGGCGACAGGTAGTTGCCGGCGATGGGTTCGGAGAAGGCAATCTTGATGTCGTCGCCGATGCCCAGAATGCCGTTGGTGGGTTGCGGTGTGCCGAAGGGCACAGGACGGCGCGTGTCCTTGATACCCGTCAGGACGTTAGATGAACTGGTCAGATAACCATTCCCGTGGCGACAATAAGCCACGGCGCGGATGTCGTATTGCTGTTCTATCGGGTCTGTTTCGCCATAGAAATCTACATCGATGTAGCCGTCGTGTTCCATCAGCTTGCGTTCGCCCGATGCCAGAGCCATCAGTCGTTTGCCCTCCTCATTATTATGATAGAAGGAACATACGTTCACCCAGTCCTTATCACCTTGTGTGGTGAGCTTATACTGTAGTTCGATGTGGTCGAAGTTGGGGAAGTTCACGTCGAACCCGTCGATGTGTACGGGCATGGCGTATGCCTGCCGGTCGCTGTCATAATAAGAGTCGGTGTTCATCACCCACTTATCGCCTGGCGAAGAGATGTTAATCTTGCCAGCCGAAGGCACAAAGTGAGCCGAGAGCGTCACAATATTAACGTTATCGCGGTCTTCATCGTCCATGAAGCCGATACCTATATCTTCATAGTCGTACTTCTCGGTGGCATAAATTTCAATC
>JAEEGL015465393.1_pt1 | contig 14093 bp, 12 predicted proteins | sample 9134231 | NCBI WGS metagenome assembly JAEEGL01 (sample SAMN16246548, study PRJNA631951) | gut metagenome | biome: gut microbiome; feature: rumen; material: fiber-attached | host: Bos | place: Iran: Karaj | collected 2018-10 | reverse complement strand
CCTGAAGATTTTATAGATGAGAAAAGCGGTATTCTGGTGCCGGTGGATGATGCGTGGGCCCTTAAGGAGGCCATGAAGAAGATGGTGTCGGGTGCTGCAGTATATGATTCGAAGAATATATCCGCAGCCTGTAAGGCCCGTTTTTCCCCGGAGAATGTGGCGGATAAGATAATCAACGTGATAAACGGATGTGTCCGGTGACATATATGAGTGGCGATAACAGTAAAGAAAAACTGAATAAGGTCAAAAGCGGTGCTTGTGTAGTCATGATAGGGCACAAATCCATCCCTTCAAGACAGGGAGGGATCGAAGTTGTTGTGGACAGACTTTCCACGGAACTTGTACGCCGCGGATATGAGGTATGGGCCTATAACCGCCGGGACAAAAGCAGTCCGGATGAAACGGATAATGAGGTTAGGCAAGATAACGGATCCGGTACCGGTAAAAAGGCTGCGCGCACATATAACGGAGTTAATCTGTGCGACATACCCGCACCGTCAAAAGCAGGATTAAATGCCTTCGTATATGCCTGCCTTGCAACCATCAGGGCAACGGTGCAGGGCTTTGATATATATCATTTTCATGCGGAAGGTCCCTGCGTGATGCTCTGGCTTCCTGCACTATTCAGAAAAAAGAGCCGGATAGTGGTGACGATCCACGGGCTTGACTGGCAGAGAGCCAAGTGGGGTATGCTTGCTTCGCATATAATCCATAAGGGTGAGAAGCAGGCTGTAAAGCATGCGGATGAGATAATCGTGCTGTCTGAAAATGTCAAGAAATATTTCAAAGATACCTATGGACGGGAGACTGTATATATACCTAACGGGACCGACAGACCAAAGATACTTCCGGCGCAGTTGATCACCGGCAGATATGGCTTAAAGGGAAAGGATTATATACTCTTTGTGGCTCGTATCGTTCCGGAAAAAGGTCTTCATTATTTGATCAAAGCATATAAAGCCGCAGGAACTGACATGAAGCTGGTCATTGCAGGAGGAAGCGGTCAGGCGGATGATTATATGCAGAGCATAAAGCAGATGATAAATGATGATGAGCGTATCATCATGACGGGATTTGTCGAAGGGCAGCTCCTTGAAGAACTGTATTCCAACGCCTATGTGTATGTCTGCCCCTCTGACGTGGAAGGGATGTCTCTCAGTTTGCTTGAGGCTGCATCCTACGGCAACTGCTGTCTGATAAGTGATATCCCTGAGAATACGGAAGTTATGGGAAACAATTGCGTTAAGTTTAAGTCAGGTGACGTGCAGGATCTGACAGATAAGCTTAAGAGGCTTGTGTCGGATGCAGAGGCTGCCTCATCCCTTGGCGTATCGACACGTGAAGATATATGTGACAGATACAGCTGGGACAAAATGACGGACATGACGGAGAAAGTATATAGTAAGGCCAAAGAAAAATGAAGATCCTGATAGTAAACAAATTCCTCCATCCAAACGGCGGATCGGAGACATATATTTTCGAGATAGGAAAATGCCTTAAGTCCATGGGACATGAGGTGGAATATTTCGGTATGGAGCATGAAGGCCGCATAGTGGGCAATCATGCTGAGATCTATACGAAGGATATGGATTTTCACAGTTCGGGTTTGAAGGGGAAGCTGTCCAAGCTTACGTATCCCTTTAAGATAATCCGCTCCCGGGAAGCATATTCCAAGATAAGGTCTGTGCTTAACGCTTTTCATCCCGATGTGGTGCATTTTAATAACATTAATTTCCAGCTTACTCCGGCGGTCATAGAAGCGGTTGCAGACTATGATATAAAGAACCGTACAGAAACCAAGATGCTTTATACAGCCCATGATGCACAGTGGGTTTGCCCTAACCATCTTCTCACCAAACCTGACGGGAAGATCTGCTTTGAGTGCAAGGGCTGCCGCTATATTAACTGCGTAAAACATAAGTGCATTCACGGGAGTCTTATAAGGAGTCTGCTTGGGGCGGTTGAAGCAAAGTACTACCATGTAAGAAAGACCTATGATCTGATAGACTGTATCATTGCTCCCAGTAAATATATCGGCGATATACTTGAATCAGATCCTGTACTTAACGGAAAGGTTAAGGTGCTTCATAATTTCATAGTCGATAAGGAAAATGAAGACGGCGCGACTTCCGAAACTGATGACCAAAGTACCGGCGTAAATACAGGTGACGGCAGAAAATACGCCCTGTTTTTCGGAAGGTATTCAACTGACAAAGGGATCGGCACGCTTCTTGAATGCATAAAAAGGCTGCCTGATATAGATTTTATTTTCGCAGGATCAGGACCGTTGGAAAGCGATATCAATGTGCTTGATAACATAGAAAACCGGGGGTTTACCAGAGGAAAAGCTCTTAAGGATCTGATATCCGGGGCAGCTTTTACCGTATTCCCGCCTGAAGAACCCGAGAACTGTCCCTTTACGGTTATGGAATCAATATCCTATGGGACGCCGGTGATAGGTTCTGATCTGGGAGGTACCTCAGAGCTCATTACGGACGGAGTAAACGGCATACTGTTTAAAGCAGGAGACGCCGATGCATTGACCGGTCATATTCGCAGACTGTGGGATGACGAGGCGTTTTGCAGGACGCTTACTCAGGGCTGTGAGCATACACATTTTATGAACGTAAGCGAGTATTGCGAAGAACTTATAAACATTTATTCACATTGATACGAGGAGGGAATCAGATGAAAATCTTAGCAGTTGGAGCACATTTGGACGACATTGAGATCGCAGTAGGGGGAACCCTTGCCAAGGCCATAGAAAACGGACATGAGGTCAAAACCCTTATCATGAGCAAATCCGGTTATACCAACAAAGACGGCGAGGTTCAAAGATCGGATGAAGACGCAGTGGCGGAAGGAACCAAAGCATTACAGACCCTGGGGGTCACCGATATAGAGATCCTTGATTTTCCGACCAAGGACATTCCTTTTGAGTCGGATGTGGTTACCGCCATAGACCGCTGCATAAGCGATTACGGACCGGACATCATATTTACCCATCATCCCTTTGATACCCACCAGGCCCACGTAGGCGTAAGCAACGCTACCATCGCGGCGGCAAGAAGAAAAAATACCGTGTTCTTCTATGAGCCCATATCTCCTTCGGGCAGATCCTATGTGGCTTTCAGACCACAGCTTTATGTAGAGATCGGAGGGACCATTGATAAGAAGATCGCATCGCTGCGCGAGCATAAGACAGAGTATAACAAGTTCGGCAAGGAAGACTGGATCGAGGGCGTGCATGCAAGATGCGGTTTCAGAGGCTATGAGATAGGCAAGAAGTATGCTGAAGCCTTTGAGATCTTAAGGATCGAGATGGATTTCGGATCGGATATATTCTGACAGATCGTTGATCAGAAGGATTCTGACAGATCATTGTCTGCAGATGTTCAGGAGGATCATGGATTACAGTAAAGAACTGATAGAAAAACTGGAAAAAGAATACGGATCGCCACTGTATGTTTTTGATGAAGCGGGATTTCTTGAAAATTATTCCCGCTTTGAGTCCGTATTCAAAAGCTGCTATGAGAAATATAACATTTCCTATTCTTTCAAGACCAACTACACGCCGTATATATGCGATCTGATCCGGAAGCAGGGAGGATATGCCGAGGTCGTATCAGAAATGGAATATGATCTGGCAGTAAGAGTCGGATTTTCACCTGAGCGGATCATATTTAACGGACCGGACAAGATAGAAGAGAGTAAGAAAGCGCTTAAGTCAGGCAGCATGGTAAACGCCGACAGCATAGAAGAAGTCCGGGCAATCCTTGAGATGGCTTCTCAGGATCCGGACAGGATGTATAGATTCGGGATCAGGATCAATCCTGATATAGGTCAGAACTTTGTATCAAGATTCGGTATGGATGAGGCTGATGTTGAGAAGGCTTTTTCGCTGACAGATAAGGTTCCGAATGCCTGTATAAACGGACTTCATTGTCATATAAGCAGATGCAGGAATATCGAAGCCTGGGAGAGCCGGACGAAATTCATGCTTGATATCGCTGACAGATATTATGAACAGGCACCTGAATACATAGACTTGGGAAGCGGAATGTTCGGCGATATGGACCCGTCTCTTGCTTCTCAGTTTGACAATATTCCGTCTTATGAAGATTATGCCAAAGCTACTGCCGCAATACTTTCAGAGCATTACAAAGATATTCCGGATGAAGATAAACCGATGTTATTTACCGAACCCGGGACAACTCTTATAAATAAATATGTATCGCTTATCGCAAGAGTTGATGCGATAAAGACTATCCGTGGAAAAGCATTTGCCATTCTAAACTGCAGCGAGCACAATCTGGGAGAGATATGCACCCTTAAGAAGGTTCCCATCGATGTGATAGACGACCGTAAGGATGAGTATCATGAGGATATCGATCTTACCGGATATACCTGTCTTGAACAGGATGTGTTCTACAGCGGTTATTCGGGATATCTCTCCATTGGCGATCATGTGGTATTTCACAATGTGGGTGGGTATTCAAATGTCTTAAAGCCGCCCTTTATCAGGCCGAACTGCGCCATGATCAGCGCCCGCCCGGACGGGAGCATGAAACTGATCAAAAGACGTGAAACACCGGAGGATATCTTCGGCACTTATGTGTTTTGAGAAAATGCAGGTCAAAACAGCGTTTCCCTGACGATGGTTTGCGAACTCTATAGAATTTACCAAAAGGAAGATTTGAAATGAAAGATTTAACGGTACTTATAACGGCGGCAGGCAATGTATATATGCCCGGCACTATAGGATGCATTAAGAATAACGGGGAAAGGGATATCCGCGTGATAGGCGCCGATATGAACGACGACCCATCGATGCTTAATATGTGTGATAAGTATTACCCTGTTCCGAGAGGCGACGCGCCGGAATACGCTGATGAGATCCTTAAGATATGCAGAGAAGAGCAGGTGGATATCGTGATCCCCATCATGTCCGTCGAACTTGAGGGTCTGTCCCTCAGAAAAAAAGACTTTGAGGCCATCGGAACCAAAGTATCGGTATCGGATATAGAGCCGCTTAAGACAGCGAATGATAAGTTGAAGCTGTTTGAATATCTTAAATCAAAGGGATTTGAATGCGCCGGTTTTAAGCAGGTTACAAGTATTGATGAATTAAAAGAAGGCGCTTATGAACTGGGATACGGCAGCAGGCGCGTATGCGTCAAAATGACCGGCGGAAGCGGAAGCAGGGGCTTCAGGATACTTGATGCCGCACTTGATAAATATGAGATGTTCGCTCATGAGAAACCGACATCTGCCGTCATTACTCTTGAAGATATGGTGGAGATACTTGATAAAGCTAAGGAGTTTCCACAGCTGATGCTTATGGAATATCTGCCCGGAGATGAGTATACGGCAGACCTTATCGCTAAGGACGGTAAGGTATTATGCACCTGCATAAGAAAGGGGCTTCGCATTGACACCGGTATTATGTTAGACAGCTTAGTCGTCGATGATCCCGTGATAGAGAATATGTGCGTTAAGGTTACGGAGTCTCTTGGCCTTTCGGGAAATATTGGATTTGATATTAAGACGAATAAGGACGGCGCTCCCGTCATAATGGAATGTAATCCCCGTATGACTGCAGGAGTTCCGGTATTTGAATATGCGGGAGTCAATCTGCCGTATCTGAATATCAAGGCTATCCTGGGAGAAGACGTTAAGACCGTAAAACCCAAAGCCGGGGTTATCGTTCGCCGAAGATGGATGGAGATGCAGGCATAGTAACTTTGTGATTCATTTTGACCATGAAGACAAAACAGTTTGATCTGAATAAAATACTGAATGCAGCTGCATATATCCTGTTAATCGCCGGATTTGTGTTCCTGTGTTATGTGATACGTACCAGAAGCTGGACGTGGCTGGATTCGGACATGAGCAGCGAACTCATTTTGGCTAAGATGCTCAATGAGGAAGGACGTATACTGACGCCTCACTGGTATTACGGAACTGAACTTCGGATACTTTATTACACACAGATTTCGGCAGTGCTATTCAGTTTTACTGACAACTGGTATATGATCAGGGTATATTCCGATATCATTATGATCCTGATCCTTTTGGCGTCAATCTGGTGCCTTGTATACCGGTTGGGGATAAAGAAGTATTTTCCGACGGTGGCGCTTATAATGGTTCTTCCGTTTTCCATGGTGTATAGCGAGTTTGTTTTATATGGAGCATATTATATACCATGTATAGCCATATCATTTTTCGGAATGGCGCTTATATTGCATTTTGTGCAGAGCACGGATCGCCGGATAAGGATCGTATTGTTATTAGGAGCTGCGCTTCTTGCGTTAGTATCCTCACTCATAGGATACCGGCAGGCGGTTATGTTTTATCTTCCGGTTTTCTTGTGCACAGTATTAATGCTCGGACTTGAAATGAGCAGGGAAGGAAAGACATATAAAGAAGCAAAGTCTGTTTTATTCGTGCAGATATGTCTGATCACTCTTTTGAGTTCAGGGATCGGTTGTGTGATCAATTCAATGATACTGACGAAAAAATACCCTGTTGAAAACTGGAATTATCTGAGCTTTAAAAGCTTCAATTTCGACAGGTTTATTGAAACTATCAGCGGCATGATCAGGAATCTCGGATACATAGAAGATAAGATCGGCATCGATACGCTTATATCAAACGGGTATGCTGTATTGGCTTTTGCCGTATGTGTTTTTGCAGTGTATGTGTCAGTCCGGAAATTTAAAGATCAACCGCGTGATTTAGTCTTCCTGAGTATGTATCTTGGATGTGCGGCAATCATGCTTGCCATGATATATGCATTTTCGGACATGGTATATTATGACCTCTACAGTATTCCGATAACTGTTTTCTGTATTCCGGTGATCATATTACTGCTGGAACAGACAGATTTCAAAAACGAAACAAAGCAATTATGCGCGATCCTTTTTTCAGTTATAGTATGTCTTGTATCGCGACATAATTATGATGACCTGCTTAATCATGATAATACTGCCCAGTTTAGAGAGATATCCGCATATGCAGTTGATCATGGGTATGAAACAGGATACGGTACATTCTGGAACGCCAATGTCCTTACAGAACTGTCTAACGGACGTATAGACATGTATAATTGGCAAGACGCAAAAATGCTATCTGAGGTTAAGTCAGTTGATGATGTACATCACTGGCTTCAGAAAGTATCACATGATACAGAAAGACCTGACGGAAAGGTATTTCATATATACAACAGAGATGAGCTGTATTATTGTAATTGGAGTGAAGCTTTAAACAGTGATGATATAATATATGAAACTGAAGATTATATCATATACGGATATGCGTCATATGATGATATGAAGGCTAAGATAGTGGTGAACGATACTTTAAAAAAGGATTTGGAATAAAACTATGTCTCGAAGAACACTTTACGGAACAGTAATAGTAACCTACAGATGCAACGCCAGATGTAATATGTGCGACTGCTTTAAGGATCCTACAAGACCTGATGAAGAGATCACGCTTGATGATATACGCAAGCTTCCGGAGATGGCGTTTACGAATATCACGGGAGGAGAACCTTTTATCAGACAGGACATACCGGATATAGTAAGAGAACTTTATAAGAAATCGGACCGCATAGTCATCTCCACTAATGGATATTTTACGGACAGGATAATCGCATTGTGCAAGGAATTCCCCAAAGTGGGGATACGTATCTCAATCGAGGGCCTTCAGGAGACCAATGACGCTATCCGCGGGATCCCCAACGGATTCGAAAGAGGATATACTACTCTTGAGACGCTGGTGAAAATGGGACACCCTGATGTGGGCTTCGGCATGACGGTTCAGGATATGAACTGCGAAGATCTGGTGCCGCTGTATAATATCTCGAATGAGATGGGAATGGAATTTGCCACCGCCACACTTCATAATTCGTTCTATTTCAGAAAGACCGACAATAAGATAGATGATAAACTTAAGGTCGCCAAAAACTTTGAGAAGCTCATAAATGAACTGTTAAAAAGCAGCTCGCCGAAGAAGTGGTTCAGGGCGTATTTTAATCACGGTCTGATAAACTATATTTACGGCAACAAAAGACTTCTTCCCTGCGACATGAGTAAGGACGCCTTTTTCATAGATCCATTCTGTGATGTTATACCATGTAACGGTATGGCAAAAAAAGCCGTAATGGGTAATCTGCATGATACCGACTGGGATACGCTGTGGAATTCCGAGCAGGCTAAGAAAGTCAGAGAACAGACTAAACACTGTGACCGAAACTGCTGGATGATAGGGTCTGCTTCACCTGCCATGCACCGGTATATCTGGGTTCCGGCATGGTGGGTATTTGTACATAAATTCATAAAAAGGGGTTATTCGCTTTCGGAGAATAAATTCATTCAGACCGGTGAAGGTTCTGGTTATTAGGATCTATCAGGAAGTTTTATAACAAAAGCGGAGGTTTTGATAAGCATGAGTGACGCTGCACGGACAAGAATCGGGATACCGACATTATATCTGGTACTGCCCTGTTATAATGAGGAGGCCGTGATCGGGAAGACATCGACAGTGGTTAAGGAAAAACTTAACAGGCTTATGTCTGAAGGGAAGATAACCATACACAGTAAAGCCTTGTTTGTAAATGACGGAAGCAGGGATTCTACGCTTCATATGCTTTTTGATCTGGCAAAGAAAGATCCGATATACGGGGTAATCTCTTTTGCAGGTAACTACGGGCATCAGTCTGCCATATTAGCGGGTATGATGGAAGCGCGTCATTATGCTGATGCAGTGGTTACCATTGACGCCGACTTACAGCAGGATATCGAAGCTCTGGATGCTTTTCTTGAGTGTTACATGAAAGGTGCCGATGTGGTTTACGGCGTCAGAAATGACAGGAATACAGACGGTTTTTTCAAAAGATTTACAGCGACCATGTATTATAAGCTTATGCATTTGCTGGGAAGCGAAGCGCTGACCAATTCTGCGGATTATCGTCTCATGTCAAGGAGTGCGCTTAATGCTTTGGCAGAATATGAAGAGAGAAGCTTATTTCTGCGCGGCCTTATCCCTACCATGGGATTTGAATCTGATATCGTGTATTTTGATGTTAAGGAAAGAGAAGCAGGTGAATCCAAATATACTTTGAAGAAGATGATGACGCTTGCTTTAGACGGCATTACATCATCGAGCATCAGACCGCTTCGCATGATAGCGGGACTTGGCGGACTGACCGTATTCGCCGCCCTTATCATGATCGTTTTCTCCATTATTGACTGGGCCAACGGAAATGCTGTTCAGGGTTATACGACAACCCTTATAGTCACTCTTATACTTGGAGGTGTGATACTGGTAAGTCTCGGAGTTATGGGCGAGTATATCGGAAAAACCTATATGGAAGTCAAGCATCGTCCCAGATATATAATTGACAGCGTGGTGCTTAGGGAATGCAGGAAAACAGATGAGACATAAAGATAAAAATATTACGGGAATAAAGAATTTTGTATGCTCTTTTGCAGTTAACCTTGTGATTCTGACTGTTTTCTGGGGAGGTCTTCTCAGAAGTAATTATAATGCGGATACTGTTTCCCATATGGCTGATCCTAAGGGTTCATTTATTGTACGCCTGCAATTGGGAAGATATCTGATCGCCGTAGTTGAAAGATTTCTGGTAAACAGAGGAATTCTTCTGACAGATCATATTCCGCTTACAGTGTTTTTGACATTGATCCTTCTGGCACTGTGTCTTATCCTGTTACAATCTGTTTTTGAAAAGGGATGCTTTTCTTTTGAATCAGGAAAACTTATTCATAAAGCAGGATATTACGCCTGTGTTTCCCTTGTTTTTGTGAATGTCCTTTTCAGTGAATGCCTGATGTTTACTGAACTGTGTCTGTTCATTGTATTAAGCTATCTCTTCACAACAATTGGTGTTTTCTGTTATGTAAAAGGAGACCTGAAATACCGGCTGATCGCGTTTTTGTTTTTTCTTGCCGGTGCCGCAACCTATCAATACAGTGTGATATATGCCGCTATGGTTCTTGTTTTTTATTACATGATCAGATATGATCTGGTCTGGTCAGGTAAGGCTGTTATTGAAGAAGTTATGGCGGCGCTTATTCCGGGATTGGCCGGGGTGCTTGATCTTGCGGCTGTACTCATTATTGGGAAGATTTTCCCTGAGTATACATTTTTCAGAGGGCTGACGGTCAGCGGATTGTCAGACAAATTAAGAGATGCCGTCAGTCACTTTTTAATGTTTAACAGAAGTTCGTCAGGCCTGCTGCCTGGGCTTTTTTTACCCGGATTGTTCAGTGCGGTTACGGTCACAGGTATCGTTTATCTGCTTGTAAGATCGAAGAAGAATACCGGAATACTGTACTTTATACTGGCATATATTGTCTGCCTTGTCCTGTTGTATGCATTGCCTTTTATGAATTCGGTATTCACTTTTCCTCCACGTATGTCATTCTGCCTTTATCTGTTCCAGGGAATGACCGGATTATCGGCGTTCTATCTGATAGGACGCTGCAATGATCTGCAGGCGGACCGGAAGGATACTTTAAGGACAGGGTATTCATGTTGTATTATCGGCTATCTGTGGGTACAGCTTATTTTTTCACAGTTTATAGTGTCGGGAAAATATATTTCCAATACCCTGGACAAGGCATATGCTGAACTGGTTGTCCATAAGATAGAACAGTATGAGACGCAAAACGGCATTGAGGTTACGGAATTGTGCGTAATAAATGATATTGATTCACCTCCTTACTATCGCGAATCTTCTGTTCACGCGGATCAGATAAACGAACGGATCATTGGATTGGCGACATGTTCTTATATCGAATCGGTGATCGGACGTCATTTTGAACCGCTGTACAGGGAAGATATGCCGGAAGAAATATTTGCTGAGTATTTTGCGGATCGGGACTGGGAATCATTTGATCCTGATGAACAACTGAGAATTGTTGATAATACGGCTTATTGGTGTATATACTGATTGATGGAAATTTAAATAATTACGGAGCAATCAATGAATAACTACAACACAGTTCCTGTGATCATTCACGCCGATGATTACGGGGAAACATACAATACATGCGAAGAGATGATCGAACTGATACGGGGAGGGCATCTTGACGGGATCAGCCTGATCACCAATATGCGTGATCATGACAGATACGCTGAGATGTTTTATAAGGCTATCCCTGAATTCCCGTTCCTTCCCCTCATAAATGTTCACATCAATCTGGTCGAAGGAAGAAGCTTAGACGGTGAATGCCTTGACTGGACCTGGATAAGTCTGTTTAAGACGTCGTATCATTTACCTGCAACTGATAAGGCAGGTGAGGCGATGAAGTATAAGGCTGTATTTGAAAGTCTTGTAAAAGAGATAAGGTCCCAGCTTTCCATCGGACGGGAATTTATTGAAAAAGCAGTAAATATCGCGAAGGAATACAATATCCCGTATACTCCGCAGGATATAAGGATAGACTCACACCAGCACGCCCACATGATCCCTATCGTATGGAAGGCGCTTACTAAAGTCATTGAAGAAGACAATATAGCGGTCAGTTATATCCGTAATTCTCATGAACCCGTCTGCCCCTTCCTGAAGCAGAAAAGATGCAGAAATACAGTGGGTTTTATCAAGAACAGGATCCTTGCGATATGCGCACCGCGGGTTGAGAGATATATTAAATCTCATGTTTGCACCCCGTCTTATCTGCTGGGGGTAATGATGAGCGGACATATGGATGCGGTAAGGCTTATGATGGTTCTTCCCGATATGATAAAGACATGCAAAAGAAAAGGATATGGTCTTGAGATCAACATACATCCGGCTATGATGCTGGAAACGGAAGCCACCGAAGAGATCCCGATGGATGCGGCGAGATCCTTTTATATGTCGACTGACAGACACACGGAGGCGCTTACGGTCAGGACCATACGCGCCGCCATGGAGAATACTTTTAATACGGAACAGACGTAGACAAAGCTGCTCCCTTTGACATATACTTACGTAAATCAATACATGAGGATATTAAAATGAGTGAAAAACCCGGATTATTGTTGATCGTTCCCACCCTTCACCAGGGAGGACAGGAACGGGTGGTGATAAGGAGCGCCAGGCTTCTTGCTGACACATTTAAGGTGACCATAGCCGTGTTTGATTCATCGGACATCGGATATGATACGGAAGGTCTTGATATAGTTGACCTTAAGGTCCCCGCGCTGTCAGGTACGGTTTTTAAGCTGATTAATATCATAAAGAGAAGAAGCAGGCTTATGGCGCTTAAGAGGAAGTTAAAGCCAACCATATCCTACAGCTACGGCCCCAGCGCCAATATCATCAACGCGCTTACGGCTACGGAATCTGAGAAGACATGGTGCGGATTGCGCAATTATACGGATATAGGTGAGGAGAACCAGATAAGGCTGTTTATCAGAAAAGCCGATCTGATAGTATGCTGTGCAAAGGATATAGAGACTGCTCTGGTCCGCAGATTCGGTCTTGCGGGAATAGATGATGAGATAGATTATGCAGCCGGAAAGGGAGCAAAAAGAGCCCGGACATGCGTACTGTATAACCTTTATGACATAGACGCCATCATAGCCGCTTCAAATGAGGGCGAACCGGATATAGAGCTTCCCCTGACAGATGCGGGTGGCAAGAAGATCAAATATATCATGACCATGGGCCGTGATGATGACCAGAAGATGTTCTGGCATATGATCAAGTGCTTCAGGCTGATCCAGACCAGGATTCCGGAGGCCAGGCTTGTGATCATGGGAGCGGGTACGTTTAAGGCGTTTAAAAGAATGGCGGAAAATCTTGCTGTCGATGAGTATATTATTTTTGCCGGACAGCAGGATAATCCCTATAAATACTTAAAGTTCGGCGACGTATTCTGGATGACTTCCAGAAATGAAGGCTTTCCCAATGCATTGGTTGAAGGTATGGCCATGGGACTTGCGCCTGTGTCAACCAACTGCTTCACCGGACCTGCAGAGATACTTACCGAATATCAGGATACCTACAGCTGTGCTAAGGAGCTTGAAGAGATAGAACATTCAAGGCAGGTTATATGTTCGCATGAGTCGGAAATGGAATATAAGACCGTGGCCATATACGGCGAATACGGGATCCTTACGCCGGCCATGACCAGAGACAGGGATATGGATTTTGCTCATTTTGAAGATGAACACTATAATCTTGCGGAAGTGATGATAGAGCTCTTAAAGAACGAAGATAGACTGAATGGCTATAAGGAAGCGGCTAAAAGGCGCGCTCAGGCGTATGATTATAAAACCTACCGCAGGCAGTTTATGAATTTTGCATCAGCCGAATGGCGTTAATGACCGTATGAAGCTTTTATCTATTTCTGCACCAGTTCGATCATGCCGATAAAGCGTCCCTGAAGGAACTGTACCTTGCGTCCGTCAATTGCGGGCGCCGGGGTGGGAGTATCGATGGCGACGAAGCCCTGCGATGTGAGCATATCGGCGGCGGCTGTAATATCTTCAGCTTCATAGCATATATGATAAGGGCTGTTCTTGTATCTTCCCATAAGCCCCCATACCACGGATTCTTCGGAGACGGGAGAGACCAGTTCTACGGTATATCCGTCTTTTTCAAGAAATACTATATCGACCTTTCTGTAGTCATCGTAGCATTTTTCATTTATAATGGAGTAGCCTAAGCTTTCAAACTGAGCTGTGGCTTTTTCTATGTTTTTGACTAAGTAACCTATGTGATGGACTGTTAAACCTGGTATCATATGAACCTTACCGATTTTTATTTTCTCTGCGCTTTTGCAGCGATACTTGTTATATATTACGTCATTCCGCATCGGTATCAGTGGTGCGTTATTCTCGTTAGTAGTATAGCATATTATGTGGCCGGCGGTCATCCGGTTTTGGTTCTGTACCCGCTTATAAGCGTTATCATAAGCTGGCTGAGCGCCCGGGCGATCATGGCATTTGATGATCCGAAGAAGAAAAAAACCGTATTTGTTATCAGTATCATAGCTCTTCTGGCGGTCCTTATCCTTCTTAAATATCTGAAGTTTACCGGGATCGAAGGACTCCTCGTGCCCTTGGGACTTTCATAT
>JAEEGL013432714.1_pt1 | contig 14093 bp, 9 predicted proteins | sample 9134231 | NCBI WGS metagenome assembly JAEEGL01 (sample SAMN16246548, study PRJNA631951) | gut metagenome | biome: gut microbiome; feature: rumen; material: fiber-attached | host: Bos | place: Iran: Karaj | collected 2018-10 | reverse complement strand
ATTCCTGCCTGGAGGTAAAGGATGAAAAGGGAGAAGTGACAGATGAAAGGATACGGGAAGAATTGGATAAACATAGTGCAGAAATAGAGCAAAGAATGGATGAGGTAATTGGCCTGATGTGGAACGCCTCCATTGAGACCCTTCGGGATATGTACGATAATGCGACGGATGATGCGGAAATCGATGCCAAATTTAAGCCGGATGATTTCCTTTCTGTTATGCAGACAGTGATTAAGTCATACCAGGGTCGTACTTTATTGCGTTTGGGAGTTGACGGAATGCGTATCAAGAAAAAAATAGATGCAGAAGAATAACACAGTAAAGGAAAATGAAGATGAAGATCGTAAGATTAAATAAAGAAAACCAAGTTTTTTTTGCAGGATTGGACCCATTGGGATATTTGGAAAATAAGTTTCAGATTCCCTGTGTTGTTCTTGGAGCAGCACAGGAGGGAAAAGACTCAGATGTTCCGGCTGGACTTATGATTACAGGATTTTATCAGGAAATGCTTGTTGTGATGTGGCTCTATGTGGAACCGGATTTTCGTGGACAGGGGTATGGCGATGGGTTGTTGGAAACGGCATTTGAAATGGCGGAACATGCCGGATGCAATTATGTAGGTGCCTATATATCCGCTGACTACGGAAGAGAGTACCTGTGTCCAAAGGAAGAAGACTACCTCCGAAATCATGGCTTTGATATATCCAAAAAACTAAGGAATGGCGGAGGCGTCCTGCTGGCTTCAAAGATTCCAAAAAATGATGAGGATATTGAAGTACAACCCTATGATATGTTTGAGGGGCTTATTGCAAGGCTTGATGAAAATGAGGCAAACGTACAGGCTGACAGCAAAGAAGATTCCTTCGTTTTAGAGAGTATCACAGTATCAAAAAAGGAGATTGCCTCAAATAAAATCCTTAACACAGGGGAGGTTTCTGAGGATGTATTGGGTCTTGGAGAATTAACAATCCCACAGCTTACCAGAGGTATCAAGCAATGCTTAAAAAAACATCCCTACCATGGGGACCTTGATTTTACCGGCTTTTCTGCGGATATGTTTGATATGGAGATTTCATCCTGTATATTGGAAAACCACGAGGTGACCGGTCTGTTTCTTGTACGCAAAGCAGGGGATGACTATTGTCTGGAATACTTTTTTGGAATAGGACAGCATGGGAGTAACAAACAGATGGATATGCTTAAGAGGTCTGCGAAAAAGTTTGTTGAACAATGCAGTGAGGATGCAGAACTTCAAATCAGTATTTTCAATCCGGAAACCAAACAGCTTGTGAAAAAGATTTTTGATTAAAAAGGGACGGTTCTTTTGTCTTAAAAAATGAAGACAAAAGAACCGTCCCTTTTAGGAAGGACTATGATACTTTTTCTTTGATATTTTCAACAACAGTAGTTTCTTCTTTGTTTAAGTTTTTCATCGCAGTTGAAAGCATCAGCTTGATACGGTTTAACTGGTTTACTTCGGATGCACCGGGATCGTAGTCAATGGCTACGATGTTTGCGGTAGGATTCTCGTGACGAAGCTTTTTAATAACGCCCTTTCCTACGACATGGTTTGGTAAGCATCCGAAAGGCTGGATACATACGATATTGGAAGCACCGCTTTCAATCAACTCCAACATTTCTCCTGTTAAGAACCAACCTTCACCGGTCTGGTTTCCGGTGGATACGATGTGTTCTGCATTCTTAGCCAGATCTTCGATGCGTGCCGGAGGATCAAAACGCTCAGACTCTTCAAAGGCCTTTCTTGCAGCAGAACGAAGCCATTCAAAGAAGGCAATTCCCATATTGTTCATACGCTGAGATTTCTTGCTGTTTCCAAGATTCTCAGTTCTGAAGTTTGTATTATACATGCAGTATAACAAAAAGTCAGTTAAGTCAGGTACAACAGCTTCGGCACCTTCCTGTTCCAAAAGCTCAACCAAATAATTGTTTGCAGCGGGAAGGAACTTCACTAAAATTTCTCCTACAACACCTACGCGAGGTTTCTTTACATCACGTAAAGGTAAGGTATCGAAGTCTTTAATAATATCACGGCACATCTGTTTATACTTTCTGTGGGAAAGTACATGGTCACTGGTGACAAATTCCAATACCTTTTTCTTCCATTTTTCATGAAGGGCATTGGCACTTCCTTCTACCAATTCGTAAGGGCGTACACGATATAAACAACGCATAAAGATATCGCCGAAGATAAGAGCGTACAATCCGTGCTGCAACAGCTTTGGCGTAAAGGTAAATCCAGGATTCTTTTCCAAACCTACCATATTAATGGAAATAACAGGTACGTCAGGATATCCGGCTTTTTTCAAAGCACGACGGATAAATCCAATATAGTTGGAAGCACGACAACCACCACCGGTCTGAGAAATCAAAATGGCAGTTTTTGACATATCGTATTCGCCGCTCTTTACAGCAGCCATCAACTGTCCTACCACAATCAAAGAAGGATAGCAGGCATCGTTGTTTACATATTTTAATCCCACATCCACACATTCTCTTGCAGGAATTTCAGGAACAATTAAGTTGTAGCCGGCTGCATTAAAGGCGGGAGCCAAAAGCTCGAAGTGGATGGGTGACATTTCCGGACAAAGAATGGTGTAATTCTTTTTCATTTCTTTTGTAAAGAGTACACGCTCATAATTTGCCGGAACGATGGTACGTTCTTTCTTCTTGCGGTCTCTTACGCGGATAGCTGCAAGGAGAGAACGGATACGAATACGTGCTGCTCCAAGGTTGTTAACTTCATCAATCTTTAAGCAGGTGTAAATCTTACCGGAGTTTGTCAAAATATCGGAAACACAATCTGTGGTAACTGCATCCAAACCACAACCGAAGGAGTTGAGCTGGATTACATCCAAGTTTTCGGTCTTCTTAGCGTAGTTTGCTGCTGCATACATACGGGAGTGGAACATCCACTGATCCATAACAATCAAAGGGCGCTCCAATTCGCCTAAGTGGGAGATGGAGTCCTCAGTTAAAACAGCCATTCCGTAGGAAGTAATCAATTCAGGAATACCATGATTGATTTCCGGATCCACATGATAGGGACGTCCACATAAAACGATACCGCGACGACCGGTTTCTTCTAAATATTTTAATACTTCTTCACCTTTTTCCTTCATTTCGTTTCGGAAGGCTTCCTGTTCCGCCCAGGCTGCGTGAGCAGCATTGCGAACCTCGGAAGAAGGAATAGAAAACTCTTCATCAAATACCTTTACCAGCTGGTCTGCCAAAATCTTTTCGGAAGTAAATGCCATAAAGGGATTTAAGAAGCGGATGTTTCCACTTGTAATTTCATCTACGTTGTTCTTAATGTTTTCCGCATAAGAAGTAACGATAGGGCAGTTGTAATGGTTGTTAGAGTCCGGGAACTCATTTCTTTCATAAGGAATACAAGGGTAGAAAATAGTTTTTACTCCATTGTTAATCAACCACTGTACGTGTCCGTGAGCCAACTTTGCGGGATAGCATTCGGATTCACTGGGGATGGATTCGATTCCTAACTCGTAAACCGCTCTGGTCGAACGGGGAGAGAGTTTTACGGAGAATCCCAATTCCTTAAAGAAGGTAGCCCAGAAGGGATAGTTTTCATATAAATTCAAAACCCTTGGAATTCCAATTACACCACGACTTGCTTCAGCAACAGGAAGAGATTTGTAACGGAACAATCTCTTGTACTTGAAATCGTAAAGGTTTGGAATATTGTCTTTGTTTTTCTCTTTTCCAAGACCACGTTCACAACGGTTTCCTGTAATAAACTTACGATCGTTACCAAAGTCGTTGATGGTAAGTAAGCAGTGGTTGTTACATCCCTGACAACGGGTAAGACTGGTTTCGTAAGTAAGATTCAAGATTTCGTCCATGGAAAGCATGGTAGTGGAAGGCGTATCCTCGTAGCGCTCTTTTGCAATTAAAGCAGCACCAAATGCACCCATGATACCTGCAATATCAGGGCGAACAGCTTCAACACCGGAAATCTTTTCAAAGGAACGAAGAACGGCATCGTTGTAGAAGGTACCACCCTGAACAACTACGTGCTCACCCAAATCCTTTGCATCGGAAAGCTTAATAACCTTGAATAATGCATTCTTAATAACGGAATAAGCCAATCCGGAAGAAATATCAGCAACAGAAGCGCCTTCTTTTTGCGCCTGTTTTACTTTTGAGTTCATAAACACGGTACATCTGGTACCAAGGTCAATGGGATGCTTTGCAAAAAGGGCTTCCTTTGCAAAATCACGAACACTAAAGTTCAAGCTTTTGGCAAAGGTTTCAATAAAGGAACCACATCCGGAAGAACATGCTTCGTTTAACTGTACGCTGTCTACGGTGTTGTCCTTGATTTTGATACACTTCATATCCTGACCGCCGATATCCAAAATGCAGTCAACCTTTGGATCGAAAAATGCAGCTGCGTAGTAGTGAGCCACAGTTTCAACTTCTCCGTCATCCAACTGGAAGGCAGACTTTAACAAAGCTTCGCCGTAACCGGTGGAGCAGGAGTGTACAATATGTGCATCCTTTGGAAGTTTTTCGTTAATCTCTTTCATAGCACGAATGGAAGTCATAAGAGGGCTTCCGTTGTTATTGTCATAGAAAGAGTATAAAAGGGAACCGTCTTCACCAACCAAAGCAACCTTTGTGGTGGTACTTCCGGCATCAATACCTAAGTAGCAGTTTCCGCTATAGGTAGAAATGTCACCGGTTTTTACATGGTTGTTTCCGTGACGTTGAACAAATTCTTCATAGTCTGCTTCATCCTGAAAGAGAGGCTCCATACGGGCAACCTCAAATTCCATGTGAAGCTCGGAAGAGAGTTTCTCAATGATATGATTTAAATTTTGAGATTTTTCTTCCTTATAATTAAGTGCAGAACCGATGGCAGCAAAGAGATGAGAATTCTCCGGCACAATGGTGTGCTCCTCATCCAACTTTAAGGTGCGGACAAAAGTTTCCCGAAGCTGATCCAAGAAGTGCAAAGGACCACCAAGAAAAGCCACGTGACCGCGAATGGGCATTCCACATGCCAAACCGGAAATAGTCTGATTTACTACTGCCTGTAAAATAGAAGCAGATAAATCTTCTCTGGTAGCACCTTCATTAATCAAAGGCTGAATATCAGTTTTTGCAAATACACCGCATCGAGCAGCGATGGGGTAGATGGACTGATAACTTTTTGCGTATTCATTTAATCCGGTAGCGTCTGTTTGAATCAAAGAAGCCATTTGGTCGATAAAAGAACCGGTACCTCCGGCACAGATTCCGTTCATACGCTGTTCCACATTTCCGTTTTCAAAATAAATGATTTTGGCATCCTCACCACCAAGTTCGATAGCAACATCGGTTTGGGGAGCATAGAAGGTAAGTGCAGTAGATACGGCAATTACTTCCTGTGTGAAAGGAATATCCAAATGCTTTGCAAGGGTAAGTCCGCCGGAACCGGTAATAACAGGATAAACCACAGCGTCTCCTGTGATTTTGAAGGCGTCTTCCATTAACCCTTTCAAAGTTTCACGTATATTTGCAAAATGTCTCTTGTAATCTGAGAAGATCAGATTGTCGTTTTCATCTAAAAATGCAACTTTTACAGTGGTAGAACCAATATCGATTCCTACCTTATAGAATTTCTGACTCATATAAACACCTTTCTTTTTGCATATAAACATACACATTATAAATAGGAGATAATTAAAAAACAATCGACAAATTGATAATTTTGTATCGTGATTTTCGATTGGTTTTATACAATTTACCCTTGCAAGGAATCCCATTTTCCTCTAATCTTTGTTTCTTGACAAAGGGAAGGCTTGTACATATACTAAAGATTGACTTTTTATGTAATTTAAGGAGTTTTGTATGTTAGAAAAGCTAGAAAGAAAACTTGGTAAATACGCAATTCCTAACCTGATTAACTACCTGATTGGTGGCTATATCATTGGTTATTTATTCCAGTTCGGAAGCAGCATTTCGAATATTAATTTTACTGCATTGATGACGTTGGAACCCTATTACATTATTCATGAATTCCAGCTTTGGCGACTGGTTACTTGGGTTTTGGTTCCGCCACAGGAAAACATTATTTTTGCCATTATTATGATGATCTTTTATTGGCAGTTGGGAAGGGTGTTGGAGCAAACCATTGGAACCTTCCGATTTAATGTGTACATCTTCGGTGGTATTTTGTTTACCATTATCGGTGCCTTTGCTTTGTACGGTATTTACTTTGCTGTAAACGGAGCACCGGTTTTAATGAGCGCGTACTTTAGTACTTATTACATCAACATGTCCATCTTTTTGGCATTTGCGGTATGCTATCCAAACATGGAAATCTATCTGTATTTTTTGATTCCCATAAAGATGAAGTGGATGGCAGTGGTATATGCGGTATTTGTAGTATATGACTTTATTATGGTTGGCTGGGCCGGAAAGGTAGCAATTTTCGCTTCCTTGTTAAACTTCTTGATTTTCTTCTTAATGACGAGAAATTACAGAAGAATCGATCCTAGAGAAATCAAGCGAAAAGCCGATTATCGTAGAGCGACTCAGGGTTCTCCTTTTGGAACAGAGCATTTTAACACCCAAAAGAATACCAAACAGGTTCGCCATAAGTGCGCGATTTGTGGACGTACAGACGTATCAAATCCGGAGTTGGAATTCCGTTTTTGCTCTAAGTGCAACGGAAACTTTGAGTATTGCAATGAGCATTTGTTTACACATACTCATGTGAAATAATTTAAATACAATCCCATAAATCCGTTATTCATGGGACTTGGATAAAATAATAATAAGGAACAGAAAAAATGAGTGAAGAAAAAATCTCCAGAAACTTTATACAGCAGGAAATTGACAAAGATTTAAAGGAAGGAAAATACGATACCGTATGTACCCGTTTTCCTCCTGAACCCAATGGATACTTGCACATTGGTCATGCAAAATCCATCCTTTTAAACTATGGTTTGGCAAAGGAATATGGCGGAACCTTCCATATGCGTTTTGACGATACCAATCCTACCAAGGAAAAAACTGAATTTGTAGAGTCCATTAAGGCAGACATTCAGTGGCTTGGTGCAGATTGGGGAGAACATTTGTATTTTGCCTCCGATTACTTTGATCAGATGTACGAAGGTGCAATCAAATTGATTAAAAAGGGAAAAGCATATTGCTCCGATTTGTCAGCGGATCAAATCAGAGAATACCGTGGTACTTTGACAGAACCTGGTAAAAAGGATCCCAATTCAGACAGAAGCATCGAAGAAAATCTTCAGATTTTTGAAGATATGAAAAACGGTAAATATGAAGATGGTGCTATGGTACTTCGTGCCAAGATTGATATGACCTCTCCTAATATCAATATGAGAGATCCTATTATTTATCGTGTGGCTCATATGCATCATCACAATACAGGGGACAAGTGGTGCATTTACCCCATGTATGATTTTGCTCATCCCATTGAGGATGCTATTGAAGGTATTACACATAGTATTTGTACCTTGGAGTTTGAAGATCACAGACCTTTGTATGACTGGGTGGTTCGGGAATTGGAATACGAAGTTCCTCCTCGCCAGATCGAGTTTGCAAAGATGTATTTGAATAATGTTGTAACCGGAAAGCGTTACATCAAAAAACTGGTAGAAGATGGTATTGTTGACGGTTGGGACGATCCAAGATTGGTTTCTATTGCCGGTCTTCGTCGTCGTGGATTTACACCGGAATCCATTCAGAAGTTCGTGGAGCTTTGTGGTGTTTCCAAATCTCAGTCTACTGCGGAATACGCTATGCTTGAGTATTGCATCCGTGAAGATTTGAAGATGAAACGTCCCCGTGCCTTTGCAGTATTGCATCCGGTAAAACTGATTATCGACAACTATCCGGAAAATGAATCCGAGATGTTGGAAGTTCAAAACAATTTGGAAAACGAATCTTTGGGAAGCAGAGAAGTACCTTTCTCCAGAGAGCTTTACATTGAAAGAGAAGACTTTATGATTGACCCTCCCAAGAAGTATTTTCGTTTGTTCCCGGGAAATGAAGTACGTCTTATGAATGCGTATTTTGTAAAATGTACGGGATATGAGACAGACGCTGATGGTAATGTTACAGAGATTCACTGTACGTACGATCCTGAAAGCCGCGGAGGAAACTCTCCTGATGGCCGTAAGGTAAAAGGAACCATCCATTGGGTAGACGCAAAGACTGCGAAAAAAGCAGAAGTGCGTCTCTATGAAAACATTGTGAATGAGGAACTTGGAGTATATAATGAAGATGGAAGCTTAAATCTGAACCCCAATTCTTTGACGGTGGTAAAAGAGGCTTATGTTGAACCTTCTTTGATGGAGGCAAAGCCTTTTGACAGCTTCCAGTTCGTAAGAAACGGATTCTTTACCACAGATTGTAAAGATTCCAAACCAAATGCGCCGGTATTTAACCGTATTGTCTCATTAAAGAGCTCATTTAAGCTCCCAGTAAACAAGTAAGAAGGTATTAATATGAATTTATTAGCTGGATTAGAAAAATTTGGTATCAAATCTGAAGGCGAATTAGACATTACGAAAGAAGAGCAGAAAAAGAAAAAACAGGCGCCTGTAAAGAAATCAGCACCCAAGGTGATGACAGAACCGGATTATCTTTTGGAAAAAGAAAATACCTGTCCTGTTTGTGATGCAAAGTTTAAAACCCTTATGGTAAAAACCGGTAAGGCAAAACGTATCGGTCAGGAGTTTGACTTGCGCCCCCGTCATGAAGGTGTAGACACGATTAAATATGATGTGATTGCATGTCCCGAATGTGGATATGCTGCTATGTCCAAAACATTTGAACCTCTTTCTAATACACAAATTAAATGGATTCGTGAACAGGTAGGTGCAAACTTCCAACCTGAAAAGAAGGAAGAAAGAGATACTTATACCTATGATGAAGCCGTTGACCGTTTAAAACTTGCTTTGGTTTCTGCTATGGTTAAAAGGGTAAAGCTTTCCGAAAAGGCTTATATTTGCTTAAAGATTTCATGGCTTCGACGAGCACAGTTAAAAGAAATGCCGGAAGTATCCAAAGAGGATTTGGCTGCCAAAAAAGAAATTCGTGAAGAGATGATGGGCTTCTATAAACAGGCTTACGAAGGCTTCACGCAGGCAATGTCAAAGGATACACCTCCGTTTTACGGAATGGATTCCAACACATTGGAATTTATGCTTGCCAATATGGCAATTTATTTTAAGGATTATGATACTGCACTGAAATTGGTTTCTCGACTGATTACATCACCTAACACGGCGGGGCGTGTAAAAGATAAGTGTTTGCAGCTAAAAGAACAGATTGTTGTTGCAAAGAAAAAGCAGGATGCGGCAGCGGCTGAAAAAGCCAAAGCAGGAGAGAATCCAACCGCATAATCTTATATTTTATACACAATAAAACAGCATACGATGGATAAGACATGAAGAGCATAATTGAAAGTTATTTTCCTAAACAAACAAAAGCTCCATTTGCGTCAGCAAAAGAAGAACGGGGGGAGTTCCTCTTATTTTTGGACTTGTTGTGTTTGATTTCAGTACAGCAGGCGGAAAATGATAAAGAGGAGTCTATCTCTCGTGTTGGGGCGTTACTTTCGGACGAGGATTTAATGCGTGCCATTGAACCTCATGAAAGTAAGATTTTTCCCTATCAACTGGAAGTGCGAGACATCTATGATGGATTGATGAATCGTGCAAAATTGACAGTGGAAAATCCGGAGGTTTTTGCGCCTATTTCGAGACTATTTTGTTCAGGATTATTAGAGCCTATTGAGCAGCTTTCTTTTCTGCTCTCTTTTTCATATCAAAATTCAGAAAAATACGGGCAGATGTTTGCAAAATTAATGCGTGTGTCCACAGAGACAGCGTACCCCACAGTGGGACTTTGCATGGATTTTTCCAGGCTGTATCTTTCAGAAGATGAAGCTAAAATTTCGGTTTTAGCCAATGAGACATCCTATTTAAATTCTGTTTTATTACAAAAAGAACACACAATCAAAGAATTACGTACCTGTGATAAATCTATATTAAATACAGTTTTTTCATTGAAAAGAACAGTTTCAAAGTGGATTCTGGAAACACCGGTGGATGATAGTGATTTGGAGCAGGTGGGGGAATATTTAAATCCTATTTCTGATGAGGAGTACGTATGTCATCCTGAAGTGCTTGAGGAACTTATGACAGTTTGTTCCTATTTTGCAAATTCTAAAAATGGGGCGTCTACCGTAGTGGAGTTGTCCGGGAAAGAAGGCTGTGGTAAAAGATTTCTTTTATCCCTCTTGTCCGGTAAGATCCAAACCCCCATTTTTGCAGTGGATGCGCTTCGATTGTTTGCACTGCCACTTCAGGAGAGAAACGAACGGATTGATGAGCTTTGTCTTCGGGCATCTTTGTTTGGACAGATGGTATATTTGTATCACATTTCCGAAAAAGAAAAGGATGCTTATCATTTTGCTTCCCGATTGCTTTCGGTGTCCGAGCTTTTATTTTTCGGCTGTGAGAATTACCTTTCCGATGGCTTTTATCAGGGCATACCCCATTCGGTTTACAGACTGCGGATTCCCGATGCAAATGCTGCTTCCCAGTTCCGGCTTTGGGAGGAAGCGGCAAAATCTGTTTCTGCTGTTTTTTCAAAAGATATGGATTTGTGGGAGACAGTTTCAAAATATACTATGACGCCGGGACGTATCTATTTGGCTGTAAAAAACACTGTGGAAGTGTCAGCGTCCACTGAAGAGGGATTGCTCATAGAAAAGGAGGAATTGGAGCGGCAGATTCGACGGATTTGTTCCGTGGGATTTGGGGAAAGTGCCAAAAAGATTTCTTCTCCCTTTAGCTGGGAGGATTTGATTATTGAAGAGGATTCCAAAAAGCAGCTTTTTATGGCAATGAATCGAGTGAGATTGAAAGGTCGGGTCAATGATGGATATGGTTTTGGAGAAAGATTTCCCTACGGCAAGGGAACATCCATTGTATTATACGGACCTCCGGGAACCGGTAAAACCATGGCTGCGGGAGTCTTGGCAAATGCGCTGGGACTGGATTTGTATCGGATTGATTTATCTCAAATGTCCAGTAAATATATTGGAGAGACGGAAAAAAATTTAGGTGCCATTTTTGATACGGCCGAAAACTCCAATGTGATTTTGTTTTTTGATGAGGCAGATTCCATATTTGCAAAGCGAACGGATGTATCTTCCTCCAACGACAGACATGCCAACGAGCAGACCGGGTATTTGTTGCAAAGGATAGAGGAATATCCGGGAATTTCTATTTTGGCTACCAACAATATGCAAAATTTTGATGCTGCCTTTAAACGTCGTATGACCTATTTGATTCCCATTGGGATTCCGGAGGAGACCACAAGAGAAAAACTCTGGAGACAGATGTTTCCAAAGAAGGCGCCTCTTGCAGATGATGTGGATTTTGAAATTCTTGCCAAAGTATGTGAAATCTCCGGTAGCAACATTAAAAGCGCGGCACTGCAGGCGGCATATCTGGCAGCGGCGGAGAATCGAAAGATTACTATGGGAGATATTGCTACGGCGGTGGATATGGAGTGTGTAAAAGTTGGCACTTTGGGAATGAAAAACGAGATTTTGTCAGCATTACTAAAAAAGGAGTCTTGATGAGACAGTACAAAAAATACATTTATCCTTTCATTCGTTTTTTAGGTGTAGGGATTTGTTTGATTCTTGGGATCGGATTTATGTGTGGCTGCGAATTTGGCGGTGATATTACAGAGCGATTTAGCGGTCAGTGGTATGATGAAAAAAATGATATCTCTGTAGACATTACAAAAGAAAGTGAAGATACCTTTTTGGTTTTTATTACCTCTGAAAAAGAAGAGGACGAGATGTATATCTGGGAAATGGAATGTAGATTACAGGACAAAACCATAACCTATAAAAATGGGAAAAAATCAGTGGTGTCCTATGATTCATACGGAAACGCGCTGGAGGAAGCAGAGTATGAAAGTGGCACAGGAAGCTTTTCTATTCGTTTTGGAAAACTTATTTGGAATGATGAAGTTGAGGATGTGGCCAAGGGGCTTCGGTTCCAAAAATCAGAAACACTTAAATGATTTTATGTATCAAAATGAAGAGAATGTGCATTTTCACTTTTGGGATATGATATAATAATAAACAGTTATTTGAGGAATATTTAAAATTGCATATAGATTCTGTTTGATTTTGAAAGGGAGAGAGAAATGGACGGAAAAAAGACGATTCGAAATGCCATTATTGCATTCATAGTGGTAGGTGTTTTGGGAGTAGGAATTAGTATCTATACACAGGCCGTAGGTGTGGAAGGTTCGCTTATGGAAAACCTTTTGGCACAAAAACAGGAGGAAGCCTCTTTAAAGGATTCGGCAGAAGAGGAAGATACCGCAACAGAAGAGGAAGAAGTCGAAACGAAAGAGGAGTCGTCAGCTTCTTCAAAAGATTCAGAAAAATCGGAAGACAATGATACGGATGTATCTGATGCCATAGATTATGGGGCATCAGGTGAAATAGATTCGGATACTGCCCTTGAGACGGAAAGTACCGATGTTACAGAAAATGATGCTTTAAGTGAAACTGCAGCAGATACAACAGCAGAGGAAAGCAATGCCCTTGAAACAGATACCACAACTACGGATTCCACTGCTGTTTTACGGGAGGGACCTTATTATCAGTACACTGTGACTGCTGATTTTGGATTGAATATTTATAATGCACCGGATACGCCTACAGGAGACAGTGGAAAAATAGGCGTGGTTCCTGCCGGTACTACCGGCTACGCCATAGGCCAGGGAAATCGTCGAACTCTGATACAATACAACGGCATGTTTGGCTATGTCTCCAACACCTATGTGACTCTTACAGAGGTTTCTGCGGAAGAGTACCCGGAAGAGTTAAAAAGTGTTACATGGGACAATGCAGTTATCGGCGTAAAGGAGGGTGAATGATGAATACCCTCACAGTAGATGACAGACAGTTAGCAGTGAATGCTTTGGTAGGCACTTTAAAAGAGATTAATCCGGAGGGAAATCACGTGGGACTTATTTCTCCGGATGAAGCCATTGCCTATTTAAGAGACCATCCTGTGGATGTGGCGTTTTTGGATGTGGAAATGCCAAAGATGAACGGACTTTTACTGGCACAGGAGATGACTTTAATCCAACCAAAAATCAATATCGTTTTTGTCACCGGATACAGTGAATATGCTCTGGATGCCCATGCGTTGTATGCCAGTGGCTATTTGATGAAGCCGGCAGACAGAGAGGACGTGGAAAAATGTTTAAATAATCTTCGTCATCCGGCTACAAAAAAGAACAGGGTAGAGGTTCGATGCTTTGGCAATTTTGAAGTGTTTGTAGATGGAGCACCATTGATTTTTAAACGTTCCAAAAGCAAGGAAGTGTTTGCTTATTTGGTGGATAGCAGAGGAGCTTTTGTCAGCACCGGAGAATTGATTGCAGCATTATGGGAAGATGAGGATGTTACCAATTCCAAAATGTCACAGATTCGAGCTTTTACTTCTGATTTGCGGAAGACCTTTGAAGAGGTTGGCCTGGCAGATATTATTGTTAAAAAACACAATGAAATTGCAGTCAACGCACAGCAAATTGATTGTGATTATTATCGCTATATGGATAAAGACCCTTCCGTAAGACATTTGTTTATGGGGGAATACATGAAACAGTATACTTGGGCAGAGGTTCGTAACGGCGAACTTACTATGAAAGGCTAATTGGCAGACTAGGGAGAATGGGAATTATGAAAAAGCAAAACTGGATTTTAATCGGACTTAGTGTGTTGCTGGTAATGATGTTGACCTCCTGCAAAAAGACAGATGAAACCGAGGTGGATATGAGTGCGTTTGAACCACCGGCTGATTTTGTCTGGGAGGGCAACTATATGGACGAAGATGGAACCACTACACTTGTAATAGAAAAAGCGGGTGGCAAAAAATATCACTGTGTCATTAATGTCACGGATGAGGATATTACCCATATTGATACATATGAGTTTACTGCGGAAAAAGAAGACGTGGGACTTACCTATGAAAACGGATTACATACTACCT
>JAEEGL012766317.1_pt1 | contig 14093 bp, 5 predicted proteins | sample 9134231 | NCBI WGS metagenome assembly JAEEGL01 (sample SAMN16246548, study PRJNA631951) | gut metagenome | biome: gut microbiome; feature: rumen; material: fiber-attached | host: Bos | place: Iran: Karaj | collected 2018-10 | reverse complement strand
TGTTGTTTGTGTTGGCGATACAGTTCAACTTGAAGCAAGCATGAATCTTTCAGATGGCTCATTCTTCTGGGGTGGCGCTGATAACTTTGACGACGCAACTTCTGGAAATCCGAAATTTGTTGCAACATACGATGGACATTATCCAATTTTCTGCCAAGTAACAGGAGCTGGAAATTGTGTAGGAACGGAAGAACTTTCATTGCAGGTTTATCCTAAACCTACGGTTACAATTAGCGGCCCGACCGAAGCAACAGTTGATACTGAAGTTGAATATGCTGCTACACTTTCTACATCAAATATACCTGCTACGGCAACATTCACGTATGCATGGGGTGGCGGTGTTGAAAGTTACGATACTGAAACAATCGCCAAAGGTTCATTCAGCGAATCTGATATAGAAGAAGGAGCAGAAGTATTCTGTATTGTATCGACAACAGATGGAACGTGTGCCGATACGGCAAAATATCCAGTTGTAGTTAAAGCAAATGTTCAATATTGGGTAACTGATACAGTATTCTGTTATGGTGCGGAAGGTTTTGTAACTATTGAATCAAACGAAGCAATAAACACGGCGGCATTTGGTGTGCAAACAGCAGATGGCACGTCAGTCAACTTTGAACCTGTTGTGTCTCCAGACAACAATAATCAGAATAATGTTGTTGTTATAGAATATGAAAATTTGAGTAGCGGAACATATTACATAACATCGAAAGGGGAACCAGTTGGATCGTTCCAAGTTGTTGTGAATTATGCTCCTCGTGCTACATTCAGTTGTCCTACAAGCGATGAGGCTGTTGTGGACGAAACATGGAATGTTTCCGCTCCAATGGCCGAAGGTGCTACATATAATTATATGTGGTCTTCCGATGGAATCTCATTCAACGATGCAAGTAGTGCAACTCAATCTATAACATTCGAAACTGCTGGTCCAGTTTGGGTTGCTCTTTCTGTGGAAGATGCTGAAACAGGTTGTGTCAGCAATAGCGATACCTGCCGTTTTACAATTGTCGAAGGCGAACAAAAATATATTGTTCCTGACGAAGTTACTTGGTGCCACGGAAAAGATGGCGGTCACGTTGCTTTCACGGTAACATCTAACAAGGATATTCCAGAATCATTGACGGTTAACCACGAATGGGCTTCGAATGTTCAGGTTACAGTTTACGGAAAAGAAGCTTCTATAGAATTTGATTATCCGTATGCTGGTCGTCAAGGTTTCCAATTGATAACAATCAACGACGATGACAATGATGGAATCAACGACACAACAATTGTGGTTGAAAACGTAAATGCCTACGGTTATGGCTATTTGCAGGCAAATATTGATATGTACGATCAAGTTGACACTGTTGTAAATTTTGCAGAATCGCAAGAAATTACTCTCGAAGTGTCTTGTCTTGAAACATTAGATCTTTGTACATCGTGTGGTTCAGGTGCGTCATTCTCTTGGAGCTACGATGAAGAAAGCATTGATGGTGAATGTCTTGAATGGACAAATCCAGACTCGCAAGAATGTAATAATAGTAAAATGAAATTTACGTTCTCTCAAGCAGGAACATATACATTCGAGGCACGGACTCACCAAGGTGGTTGTTCAAGTGAATGGACATCGAAGACAATCTACGTTGTTCCGTTCAATCCAGCGTTGTTTGCCATTTCACCTGAAAAAGACACGATTGAAATTGGCGATGAAAGTGGTGTTCAGTTGACATTGAGTTACGATGGTGAAGAATATGCAGGTGAATACGCGTTACGTACCGACGGTGATCTTACTATTGATGGCTCTACAGTTTACGACAACGAAATAACTGGCACATTCGAGGTGAATGCCATTGTAAGTGACGTTGTGGTTGCAAAGGCATGGATTACGGTTAATGAAGTCCCTATTACTTACACCGTTGACAATGTATCGGTTTGCGAAGGTACCGATGAAGCTGTGGCAGTAATTAGTGCAAGCGGAAGTATTTATGGCAGAACAGTTACCGTACGCGACGAAGACGACAACACGTTCTACCCTGAATACAATGATGACAATGATGCTGCAACGGTACATTTGAATTATTTGTCAGTAGGAACATATAGATATAAGGTTTATGAAAATGATGTATATAAAACAGAATTTACAGTTACGGTACATAGTCTGCCGACGGCATCAATCGAATGTCCTCAAAACCCAGTTGTTGGCGACACGTGGACACCGAACACTGCAATGGCAGAGGGAATGACATATCACTGGTGGTCTGACAACATTTCAAGTTTGGACGGCACAACTTCTTGCTGTCCGCAGGTTACATTCACTGAAGCAGGTGATTTCTCTGCAACACTTGTTGTAAAAAACAACGAGACGGGTTGTTTGAGCGAGGGTGCTACTTGTACGTTTACCGTCAGCGAAGATTCAAAATCAGTTTATTTCTCACAAGGATCATTCGAAGTAGAGGCTGGTACACCAACGACAATATGTTTGACTGCCGAAGGTTTCGACCTTGCAGATGCACAAGTTACATATACAGTATCGAATGAAAAGATTCTTTCTGTAGAACCAAGTGCTGCCGCAACAGGTTGTGCTGTGGTGACTGCATATAGCGAAACAACCGAAACTCAGCAAATCGATGCAATTGTAACGATTGATAATCATGAATACTATGCTACGGCAGACATTCATATTGTTGAACCATTTGTTTGCGACGGCGATATAATTGAAGGTGGAGTGTGGCTTGATTTATCATTCGACGAAATGGCTGTAGGTGACCAATACAGACTTGTATTGTCGGGAACTTCTGCCTTTACTGGTGTGGTAAACATTATGGTTGAAGATTTTGCCGCTCCTGCTACAACAAGCAATATAATCTCAAAAATGGGCGAAAATCTCGAATCATATTATAACTTCGATGTATATGAGGGCGAACCGTTCGAAATCAATACATTGATAGAAATTGACAAAGCGGTTAGCAGCACTTCGCACAATTATAAATTGTATGTTCTCCCAATGCCGAATGAATGTCCTACGGGTTACGACGAGTTTGGCTCGCCAATATGCTACGGAAAATTGTGCCAGACATACTATTCGTTCACGAAAGAAGAAAATTTTGTATGTGAAGGACATCAAGTTTATGGATGGATTACGCGTGATGGAATCGATGATGCAAAAGTTGGCGATAAATATACAATGACGTTCAGCGGTACATCGAACTTTGATGGCACTGTTGCCGTGGCGGCTGTGAACAGAGATATGTCGGGTACTGATGATTTGAACTATACTCCAATTTCAGAATCATATACATTCTCAGTTTCAAAAGGCCAAAGTTTTGATTATGCACAAACTATAGAGATTACACAATCAATCTCTTCCGAGGATGGTTTGTATCAGGTTTTAGTTGTTGTTGGCGACGGTGAGGACGAAAACCAGCAGATCTGCCTCACAAACATGGAGATTAAGAAAGAAACAACGGTTAAGGAATTTGCAATGAGCGAACCTCAGTTCAGCATGATGGTCGGCAATACAAAAACCATCTGGCTGTTGGGCGACGGTCAACCATACTATGGCGATGTAGAATGGAATGTTTACGACTTGAGCGGTTCCACAGTACCTTGTGTAAACGTTGATTACGGCGAAGTATATGCACAGTCGGCTGGACAAGCTAAGATTGAAGCAAAAGTAAACGGAACAGTCGTTGCTACGGCAATGGTTTCGGTAAGCGAATTCACTTGCGACGGTCAACTTTACTCTGTAACTGAGGATAATGCTTATTTCACAGTTAAGTCAACATCTGAAATTGCGGCTGGCGAAACCTATAGAGTTGAACTGGAAGGAACAACTGATTTTGATGGTGCGGTTATTGTGACTTGTGGCGACTTCTCTTCGGAAGAACCTGCTCAAGCTACAGGAATGGGCGAAATTGCTGTTCAAGCAGGTGTACCATTCACCTATGCGACAATGTTGACAATTCAAGCAACTGCATCGTCAACACCAAATTATAATTTTATGGTTGCACTTACAGGCGAAAACGAAGAATCTCGTCTCTGTGCTACGAAACTTGAATTTACTAAGTTCGAACCTCAGTACAAATTTGATGAATCCCAATATGAGTTGTCTGTAAATGGCGGCAAATTGCTGGTATTGAAGAATAGTGATGGAAGCGTGTATGGTGGAGATGCAGAATGGTATTCGTCAAAACAAAGTGTTGCTACTGTACAAAATGGATATGTGACAGGTATATCTGAAGGATCAACAGAAATCCAAGTATATGTAGGCGGCAGTCTTGTCGCAACAACTACGGTTGTCGTTTATGAAACGACATGGTTCTCTATCGGATTCGACGAACCAGGCTATGTGTTCGAAGAAGTTGGTGAAGAACAGATGATTTGTGTGAATATCTCTGGTTCATTCGACGGAGAAATAAACTATGAATATGATGCGTCTATCATTGAATTGATTGATTCTCAATATGGTGACAGATGTAAGATTCTTAAGGCATTGAAGCCTGGTAGATCATATTTCAGGGCTTCTGTAACCCAAGATGGTGAAACTCGACAAGCAGGTGCGGCTATTACGGTTGACGATAGTAAGATGTTCCAGTTTGAAAATAGAGAGTATGAAGTATCTGTTGGCGAAGAACTTGATGTCTGCTTGTGGATTGGAGATGGCCTTGGAAGTGGAGTACAGCCTCAATTCGCATACGATGCGAACATAATTTCTATTTCTGCACCAGAAAATGATGAATCTACATGTGGCATGATTAAAGGTTTACATGCAGGTCAAACTTCATTAGTTGCATATACGTACGTTAATAGTACGAAATATGCCGATACAGTGACGGTGACTGTAAATGCTGTACAAGGCGAAGATGACTACACATTGGCATTCTCTCAATCTAAGTATGAAATTACCGAGGGCGAGTCAATCTCTGCTTGTTTGACGATTGGCGAAGGATTTAAACAATTCAATCCTCAATTCAATTTCGACCAGACAGTGATTTCAATCGCTAACCCAACCGACGGTTCAGACTGCGGTACAATCACTGGTTTGTCGGCTGGTCACACATTTGTTGAAGTAATTGCTGCTGCACCTGACGGCAAATCATACTCGGCACAAACTGAGGTGATTGTAAATGCGAAACAACTTCCTTATTTTGTAAAACAATCTATTGCAATCGAGGTTGGCGAATCAGAACAAATAACTGTAATGATCTTCGATGGTGGATCAGCTCAGGCAAGTTTGTTCACGTTCGAAACTTCTGATGCGACTGTCGCTACTGTTGGTCGTGATGGTGTTGTGACAGCGATTGCGGTAGGAAATGCCGAAGTTTCGGTATTCTTTGAAGGTTCGCTTGTTGGTAAAGTTGCTGTAGCTGTCGATGTTGCTCCTCAAATGCCAACACCTGGTTACAACACGAATGTTCTTACCATGTGTTTTGATAAATCTGCAACTACTAACGGTGGAACGTCGTTAGAAAGAATGGTTTATCCTACGTCAGACTTTGGAAAATTGAAATGGTACGACGCTTCGGGCAACGAATTGAGTGCCGCACCTGTTGTAAGTGCTGCACAGGCAGGTAAGGCCGTTTACTACGTATCTCAAATTGGTATGGGAGAATTGGCAAACTATCGCGAAAGTGAAAAAGTGCCATATACGGTTGAAATAGTTTACGTGGCAGAACCTAAGTTGAATGTAACTGACCAGTCAACGTGTCAAGGTGCTACGGCAGTTCCATTCGTTGCGACAACAAATACCGAAAACGTAGTTGAATGGACCGATGTTACAGGTGCTGTTGTTGCTCAAGGCACAGAATTCTTGCCGCAAGTTCCAACTTCGGGTTACTATACTTACAAGGTAACTGCTAAAAACACGATGGGTTGTGTAAGCAATCCTTTGACGGTAACCTATACAGTAGGTAATGCGGTTAAACCAGAAATCTTCGTTGCTACCCAGGCAGAATCATTCGTTGTTGGCGAGCCGGTAACGCTTGGTACAAGCAACCAGATGAGCGATGAGTACTCAGTTGTTTGGTCGCTTGGCGATAACGAATATGTTCACGGAACAGCATTCACAACGCAATTCGATGAAGTTGGTACCTATACGGTAACTTGTAAAGTTGTTGAAACCAACACGGGTTGTGCCGACAGTGCTTCGAAGGTAATAACAGTTGAAGAAAAAGTTATTCCGCTTCAATCAATTGTTGTTGAGCCAGAAACTGTGACATTGTACGAAGGTGAACAAGGTTACGTATCGTTGGCATTCGAACCAAGCTATGCTTCGAACATGGCTTACACAATCGAAGTTGAAGATACTGAAGTTGCCGATGTTGCTGGTTTGACAGTTTGGGCGGTAGCAGAGGGTACTACAAAGGCAACGATTACAAGTGTTGAAAATCCTGATGTTAAGGCAGAATTCAACATTGTTGTCAATAAGTTGATTAAGGCTAAAGAAATTTCAATGCCGAACATTATTACATTGGCTCTTAACGAAGAAACTAAGGTTGCCGCTTCGGTAATCCCAGCTGAGGCCTCATACAATAAAGTTGCATTCAAAGAAAAGACCGATAATGTAATCAGTATTGACGCCGAAGGTAATATCAAGGCTTTGGGCGAAGGTACTTCAACAATCGTTGCATACTCAAATGGTGGTTTGCAAGCAACAGCAGTTGTATATGTAACTGCTGCACAAACTGCAATTACTGATATTGCCGTTCCTGACGAAATTGAGTTGAAACTCCGCGATTCTGTTGTTGTTTCTTACAAGGTAACTCCAGTTACATTGGCTGCAAAATTGTTGGAATGGGCAATTGAAAATAACGACATTGCAACATTCTCTAACGGTGTTGTAAAGGCAGTTTCTGCTGGCGAGACAAACTTGACAGTTTCTATCGGAAACATTTCGAAGACAATCAAGATTAAGGTGACAACGTCGTCTGCTCCTGTAATCGGCGTCGCTCCGAAACTTGCATTCGAACAAGGCAAGAATATCACGGTTGACTTTGCAGACTTTGTTTCTGATGATGAAACTGAACTTGCTAATCTGACTTTCGAAGCAGCTTCTGATGATTTGAATGTTTCAATTGATGGAACAGTTGCAACGGTATCTGCTAAATCTGACAGCTATGCAGGAACAACGAGTTTCACGCTTTCTGTAACCGACGAAGACGGTTTGACAACTTCTGCCAATGTTCCAGTTGAAGTTACCGAAAAGGCTAACCAAGCTCCGGTTGTCTTAATCGAAGATGTACAGATTAAATACAATGCTTGTACATATTTGAAATTGAGTGACATATTCTCAGACGATAACACGTCATGGAAAAAGTTGAAATATACATTCACAGCAAAGAATGTTTCTGTAAAAGTTTGCATGAAGACGCAGTTGAGTATGATTTCAACAAATCCTGATTTGGAATACGATACATTGTTTGTGACGGTAACTGATGCCGAAGGTCTTACAACTGAGGCTGAAGTCATAATGTACGTAAATTCATTGCCAAACAGAGCTCCGAAGATTGCTGAAATCCCTGTACAGTCAGAAACAGACGATGCTGCATTCGGAACAATCGAATTGGCTAATTATGTGAAAGATGACTACACGGCTGCATCATCAATCAAGTGGACAACTTCAAGTTCTGACAACTTGTCTGTCACAATTGACGAAGGTGTTGCTTCTGTAGAAGTTCTGAACGCATTCTGGAACGGTGCCGAGGCAATCACATTCTATGCTGCCGACGAAGAAGGCTTGAAGGATTCAACGATTGTTTACTACTCAAGAAAAGTAACAATCAACGAAGAAACTGTCAGCTCGGGTTCCGATAATGAATTGACACCAGTTGTATGGGAAGGTGCTCCTGTTGTGAACATCATGGCAATGAAGTTCATCGGCGTACCGGGCGAACAATTCATTATAATGGCAAGTATGTCGGGTTACGATTGTACGTGGGCTTGGGAAATCGAAGGTGCCAACGGTATCGACCAAACATCATTGATGCAAATGGTATCGTTCGACAATCCAGGAACATACACAGTGAAATTGACAGTTCAATCTGCCGATGGTCAACATTCAATCGAAGTTGTTAAAGAAAACTTATTGACTGTTGTGGGTATCAACGAAAGAACTCCTGCTATCTGTAAGGGCGATGCTGTTACATTGACTGCAACCGAAGATTTGGATTCTTACTACTGGTCAACGGGCGATGTTAAGAACACGACTACTGCTCGTCCAGATGCAACTACGTTGTACAAGTTGACAATGAAGAAAGGAATGTTTACATTGGTCGATACTGTGACAGTGAAAGTTTCTGTTCCTGTAGCATTGATGGAAGACTCTGTAATGTGTGCCGGAACAACATTCGACCTTGAAGCTATCGGTGATTATGTATCGTACGCTTGGAACACAGGTGATGTAGAAAAATCAATCATAATTCCTTCGGAAGTTGCTTCGTACACGGTTACTGCTGTTGATGGTATGCAGTGCGTCAGTGTTGATACGTTCAACTTGACGAAGGTTAATGACTTGCCTGCTATCGACCTTGGCGAAGATCAAACTCCTTGCGATGGAACAACTGTTACTCTTGACGCAGGTACGGGCTACGAATACTTGTGGAGCACTGGTGCTACAAGTCAGACTATCGACTTGACGGCTAATACCGAAACAGTATGGGCTCGTATAATCGACGCTAACAAGTGTATCAATTACGATACGGTGGTCGTAGCATTCACGTATCCATATCCTGAACAAATCGGAGTGGCTACGTTCAGCCAAACAACCGACCACATTATCCTTGCTTGGGAAAAGACGGCTGGTGTTAACACTGCTAAATACAGAATCGAACGAGAAACGAACGTAACCGACAACTGGGAACAAGTTGGCGACGACGTGATGTTCTCCGAAGCTGGTATTGTTGTTGACGAAGACGTGAACTACAAACAACGTGCTTACAAATATCGTTTGGTAACAACCGATGGTTGTGGAAACGAGGCAGTAAGCGAAGTTCACCGTTCAATGATTTCAACTACTACAAAAAATGATGATGGAACGAAGACATTACAATGGTGTGCTTATGAACCTATGAGCAATGTAACACAATACTTGGTATTGAGAGGTTACGATGCTACTCGGATGGATACTGTTGACCAAGTTCCAGCAAGTAACTTGTTTGAAATTTGGAATGAAACAGATTCTAAATTCGTTAACGACAAAGACATCAAATATCGTGTTGTATTCCGCTTAAAGAGCGAAGTTAACGAAAATGCTGTGAATACGCTCGACGGTCAGCCAGTTGAAGGTTACTATACAAAAGCTGAATCTGGACCATTCTCATTGGCTATGTCTAACATTGCCGAAGTAGAAACCGATGTAAGTGTTCCTGAAATCGCATTCCCTGCCGACGTGATTGTATATCCGACTACCGTTAGTTCATACATCAACGTGGCAATATCTTCGCCTGAAGATAACAACTTCATAGTAGAAGTATTGAATGCAAATGGTCAGGTTGTTGCAAGAGTTCAGACTGGCGAAATTTCGAAGACATTGCTTCAAATTTCTGCCGAAGGCTTGAGACAAGGTGTTTACACTGTGAGAATCTCAGACGGTCAACAATCAACGTCTGTCAAAGTTGTGAAATAATCAGTTTATTTGTAGAGACATGCCATGGCTCGTTTCTACTGAATGAAGAAAATTCACAAAATCTATAATCAAAAGGAAATCGCACATGCGGTTTCCTTTTTTTGTTGCTTAAATTCAACATTAAATTGTATCTTCGCATAAAATTTTACAGCTATGGCACAACCGTCTATTCCGAAAGGTACACGTGACTTCTCTCCGGCGGAGATGATGAAGCGTAATTATATTTTCGACACAATCCGTTCGGTGTATAAAACATACGGATTCCTTCCTATTGAAACTCCTGCAATGGAAACTATGCAGACGTTGATGGGGAAATACGGCGAGGAAGGCGACCGTTTGATATTTAAAATTCTTAATTCTGGCGATTTTAAAAGTGGAGTGGAGGCAAGTGAATTTGCGGAGAATTCGTCGCTTGCATTGGCAAATAAATTCTGCGAGAAGGCTCTCCGTTATGATTTAACAGTGCCATTCGCACGATTTGTCGTCATGCACCGAAACGAGCTGCAGTTGCCGTTTAAACGCTATCAAATTCAACCTGTGTGGCGCGCCGACCGTCCGCAAAAAGGCCGTTATCGTGAATTTTATCAGTGCGACGCCGACATTGTGGGTAGCACCTCGTTGTTGAACGAAGTTGAACTCGTTCAGATTATTGATACGGTGTTCTCGAAATTCGGAATCAACATAACCATAAAACTGAATAGTCGTAAGATTTTATCGGGAATAGCCGAAATTATTGGCAAACCAGACAAGATTGTTGACATAACTGTCGCAATCGACAAACTTGAAAAAATTGGCATTGAAAATGTCAATGCAGAACTGGCTGAAAAAGGGCTGAGCGAGGCCGAAATACAGGCAATTCAGCCGATTATTCTGCTACAAGGCTCGAACGAAGAAAAATTGCAGTCTTTGCGTCAGACGTTGGCCACGTCCGAAATAGGACAGAAGGGAATCGACGAGATGGAATATATATTCTTGATGTTGAAAAATGTCAATGTGAAAGCTGTCCTTCAGTTAGATTTGACGCTTGCACGTGGCTTGAATTATTATACTGGCGCGATTTTGGAAGTCAAGGCAAACGATGTTGAAATGGGAAGCATCTGCGGTGGCGGCCGTTACGACAATTTGACAGGAATTTTCGGTATGCCGGGCTTGTCGGGTGTTGGAATTTCTTTTGGCGCCGATAGAATTTACGATGTGCTGAATCAGTTGGACGCTTATCCGAAAGATACCAAAGAAGCGACGAAATTGTTGTTTGTAAATTTTGGCGAAACAGAAGTGCTGTATATTCTTCCGATAATTGCAAAATTGCGTGCAGAAGGCTATGCGTGCGAGTTGTATCCCGATTCTGCCAAGATGAAAAAGCAGATGCAGTATGCAAACGACCGTCAGATTCCGTTTGTGGCAATAGTCGGCGGCGACGAAATCGCCCAAAACAAGGTTTTGATTAAAAATATGGCAACAGGCGAGCAGGAACTTGTTGATAAAGACGCTGTTGCGGGGAAAATAGTGTATTAATTTTCTTCGTAATAATAGGAATAATCAATTCCTTTCATAAACATTTCTCTGTCGTCAATTTTGTCTGTCAATGCGGAATTAATCAATTCTTTGATTCTGGTTGCGTCCACCACGCTTCGTTCCATTGCCGTTAGGTAATCGTTCTTGTTGATTTTGCTCCAGTCTACGCATTTTTTCAGCGATCGTTTTAGCATCAAATCCAGCCAGATACGTGTGCTGCGGCCGTTACCTTCCATAAACGGGTGGGCCACGTTCATTTCCACGTACTTGTCAACTATCTCGTCGAGCGTGTTTTCGGGCATTTTTTCTATGCTTGGCAACACTACGGGGAAATGTAGGGCATTGGCAAACGAAAACCCGCCCTTACTTATGTTTTTAGAGCGAATTTGCCCCGCAAAATCGTACAGTCCGCCGAAAAGATAGGCGTGGATTTGTTGCAGACATTTAACGCTTCCCGGTTCCAACGATTTCAGCAGGCCGCTTTCGTAAAGTGCGTAAGCCTTTTTGCGGCTTTGTCCATCAATGGTGTTGTCACTGTAGGTAAACCAGTCCAAGAAATCGTTCGCATTATTGTTAGGGAAGGACTTTGCAAGTTCCATAACACCTTTGGTGTCAAGCACATCTGTATTGTATTTTTTTCCGTCGGCTGCAGTGAGTTTCAGTTGGATAGTGTCGCTAACCAACTCACTATTTTCTTTCTTGAGTTTGTTTTTTAGATACTTCCAATAATTACGGTTTTTGGCGTAATCTTCTTGATTGTTGATTGCACCAACGATGTCAAGTGCCGAAAACCACCATTTGTTTTGGTTTTCGTCCCATACGGCCCGAACCTCGCGGTCGTTAAAAAACCTGATAGATGTTTTCATTTTGTTTGCTTTATTTTCATATTGTTATATAATGCAATAATACAAAAAAAATCGGACTTGTCCACATTTGTCGTGCATATAAATGACTTATGCCATCGGTTCTACAACACACACCTTGTTGTTCTTACACAATCTCGTTAAATCCGTTATTTCTAAATAAAAAATAAATTTATAATATGAAAAACAATATCTTTGGGCAACCAATAAACCAATAGATGAAAGCATATCTATCTCAATCAACATCGGATGCCGAAATAGAACGGCGACGCGCCATATATCAGTCTCTTTTGGCAGACACAAATTACCAAAATATTAGGTTCAATCCTCAAAATGGCGGATTGATGGCAACACATATAGACCATTGTTTTAACATCACAAATGGACAATACGAGAAAGAAGTTCAGAAAATAGCGTTTGAAGAAGGTCATAGCGTGATCTTAACAAGCGAGAAAGGCAAACAAGACGGACAAAAATATGTGGACGGACTATGGGATGGAATGACCTTTGAGGTGGGGACATCCTTGGGAGTGGGGAAAAACAACATAAAAGGCATTTTAAAACATTGCCAAAGTAAAAATGCAGAAATTGCTGTGATTTATTTCCCTGATAAAAATTTGTTCTCTATGGAAAGGCTGATAAAGGGAATTTTACAATATGATGGGCAAACGGATTATTGTTTTGCTCATATTATTTACATTGTTGAAGAAAAGTGCTACTACTATTAAATAAAAAAGGGTTGTGTGTCGCAACCCTGGCAGCCCGAGAGGAATTTCTCCCCACTCAAGCCAGTGCAAATATACAAACAATTATTTCCTTTGTCAATATGTTAGGTATAATTTTATTGTTCCCCCTGTAGAGACGTAGCGCACGTCTCTACAACATCCCGTGTAATTTTTACACCACCCTGGTGTTTTTCTTCCACATTTATTGGTGTTATCTCAGTAGAGTCAAATAATATTTCAAAAATTTCGTCGTATTTTTGTGTAGAAAATTTATAACCAATAAAAACCAAAAAGTTGCTTAACTTGTAAACTTTTTATATATTTGCAGAAATGGAAAGAGAGATAAAAGCATTCGGAAATTATTACAAGGAGTTCTATGACTCGCTTGATGCAGGAGCCCAAGAAAAAGTATTATACGGTATGCTTCTTCTAAAGACGCAGGAACGATTGTCGAAAAAGTATGTAAAATTCATTCGTGATGGTTTGTTTGAATTGCGGATACTATGGGAAGGAAATACATATAGAATATTTTTTTGCTTTGATGAAGGAAATATAGTGGTAGTATTTAATTGTTTTCAAAAGAAAACTCAAAAGACACCAATGAAAGAGATAAAGAAAGCGTTACAATTAAAGGAGGCGTATTATGAACAAAAACGAAAAAATGGAATTGTTTGACATTGATGCACAACTTGATGCAAAATTTGGCAAAAAGGGCACTGCTTCGCGTGCTGAGGCGGAAGAACGTGCGTATGCGTTCTTCACGGGACAGATGATAGAAGATGTTCGCAAAAACGCCCATCTCACGCAGCAAGAACTTGCTGAACGGATAGGCACGAACAAATCCTACATTTCGCGTATGGAACACGGACTGATTGACCCCAAGGTTTCAACCTTGTATCGAATTGCTTCGGCTTTGGGTATGACTATTGAATTGAAACCCCTGTAGAGACGCGATTAATCGCGTCTCTACAGCGAATCGTGATATTTGTCTGATTCCCACTGTGCCACGTTGTTTTGAATGTACGTGGCAATACGATTCAATTCATCGGTATTGCGAACAATGTGGTCGTGGAACCGCGTTTGCCAGGCGAATGGAATGGCGTGGTCGTGGGCGAAACGGGTAACGGATTGTTTTAGCCCGCCAATTGTGGTAGATAAACGTCCTTGTTTATTGGCGATTGATTGCATTGTTTCGTTTTTCCCGTCTGTAGAGACGCGCCATGGCACGTCTCTACAATCATCGTGCGTATTTGGCATATTTCTAGATTTATCATTTTTTATAATAATGACCATATGTATATGGTTGGGCATTACCACATATAATGGGATTGTTGCATATTGATTATGTTGTGATATTTTTTGAATGCAATTGTCCACATATCCCCC
>JAEEGL012249685.1_pt1 | contig 14093 bp, 15 predicted proteins | sample 9134231 | NCBI WGS metagenome assembly JAEEGL01 (sample SAMN16246548, study PRJNA631951) | gut metagenome | biome: gut microbiome; feature: rumen; material: fiber-attached | host: Bos | place: Iran: Karaj | collected 2018-10 | reverse complement strand
TTATGGGATGCCGTGTGAAGCTGTAAAGAACGGTGGAGTTGATAAAATTGTTCCGCTGTCAAATATAGCACAGACGATGATGAATGCAGCGTTAATAAGATAAATAGAACCACTATTGTGGGAGTAATAAGGAGTGAATTATGGCAGACAAAAAAATTTTAGCAGTTGATGACTCAGTTTCAATCAGAAAGAGTATTTCATTTGTTCTTGATCAGGAAGGTTATGAAGTAACAGAAGCTGTAGACGGTGTAGACGGCCTGGGAAAAGCAAAGGCAGACAAATACAATCTTATAATCACAGATATCAACATGCCTAACATGGACGGAATAGAAATGATCAAGCAGCTTCGTGCACTTGAAGGATATAAATTTACACCTATCATTGCACTTACAACAGAAAGTCAGGATTCGAAAATGGCAGAAGGAAAAGAAGCTGGAGCAACAGGCTGGATTGTTAAGCCTTTTACTTCAGAAAAACTTCTGGCAATCGTAAAAAAGATAATTGGATAAGCAGTCGATTTTTACAGGAGATTTATAGGAGTAAGCAGATATGAAACAGAGCTTAAAAAGAACAATAATGCGTATTTCAATTTCTGTTCTCGTAGTAACAGTTGCCGTTATTGCAGTTTTATCTGCAATAATAACACGTAATGTTGTCATCGATACACAGAAAACTAATTTCTCTACATTGTTTGGAGAAGTTTCGAAATATGCGTCATCAAGAATCGAAACAGAATATGCACGACTCGAAGCAATCGCAAACCGTGATGATATAAAAGATACATCGGTATCTGTCGAAGCACGTGCACGGCTTCTTTCAAAAGATGTAAACGAAGCTGTCGGTCACCGATATTTTGTTTTCTCCGATGCAGACGGAAACGCTTACAGTTCACTCGGAAAACCTGTAGACATTTCTCAGCGTGAATACTTTAAAGAAACAAAAAAAGGTAATCGCGCCGTTACAGATCCTCTGATGAATAAAATCTTAAACGCAGAAGCACTTTTGTATGCTGTTCCATACAAAGATGAAAACGGAAACTTCCTTGGAGCAGTTTGTATCGATACAACAACAGATATCTTAAACGACATCTGTAAAAGCATTTATGTTTCAAAACGCAACACGATGGTAATCATCTCACGTGAAACTTCAAAGATTATCGGTACATCAAATGATGTTCTTGCCGGCAACGGAAGAAACATCGTAAAGGAATCAGAAACAAATCCTGCTTACAAAAATCTTTCCATCTGTTTTAAGAACGCAGTAGAAGGAAAAACCGGCACAGAACTTACATGGGTTCGCGGTCACCGTTTCTTTGTTTCTTATACTCCAATCCAGGGCACAAACTGGGCAATCGCAATGTATGCTCCATACGCAGACTTCTCAAGTGGCGTAATGTTTATGGGAATTACAAATGCAATAATGGGAATTGTCCTTACACTCCTTGGAACACTTGCCTTCTTTATCTTTGCTAAATCGATTACAAAGAATTTAAATACAGTTTCTGCAATGCTCGAAGATATCGCAGAAGGAAATCTTATCTTAGAAAACATTCCGCAGAAAGATAAAGACAAAATATTCTCACGCCAGGATGAACTTGGAGAAATGGCGCAGTCATTAAAGACCATGGTTAAAAAACTTTCTACAATTCTTTTAACCGTACGCGATTCTGCAATACATGTAGAAACAGGCGGCTCACAGCTTTCTTCTTCAAGCCAGTCAGTTTCATCAGGTGCATCAGAACAGGCAGCCTCTACAGAAGAAATGTCGGCAACAATGGAACAGATGACTTCGAACATCCGTCAGAATGCAGACAACGCTGCAAAAACAAGTTCAATTGCAAACCGCACATCTGCAGAAGGAGAAGCCGGCGGAATGGCAGTTTCAGAAGCGCTTGATGCAGTTAAAGAAATTGCAAATAAAATAAACATCATCGAAGAAATTTCTAACCAGACAAACCTCCTTGCGATCAACGCAGCAATCGAGGCTGCCCGTGCAGGCGAAGCCGGAAAAGGTTTTGCAGTAGTTGCTTCGGAAGTTAGAAAACTTGCAGAACGTTCTAAGGTTGCTGCAGGCGAAATCGGTGAGCTTTCTGCAAAAACACTTCTTGCTGCAGAAAACGCAGGCGCTAAAATTAACGCAGTCGTTCCGGGCATCGAAGAAACATCACAGCTCATCGATGAAATCGCAACAGCATGCCGCGAACAGGACAACGGTGCAGAACAGGTTTCTACAGCCATCATCCAGCTCGACACAGTCGTACAGCAGAATGCATCTGCTGCAGAGCAGATGGCAGCGATGGCCGAAGAACTTTCTAACGAAGCACAGAAACTTGTAAAAGCAATCAGCTATTTCTCGATTGACGAGTCCATCGCTGACACAGAAGATATGCCAAAGGCAAAATCTTCTGTGCATTCTGCAGACAGTACAACCGTTAAAGCATCGCCTGCCTCTGCACCAGCAGAAGCAGCATCTGCAACACGCGGACTTCTTGCAGACGTTAACGATGATATATTAAAATCATTCGGCGATGATGACGAAGCAGAAGAAGAACCTCAGGATTCACAGGAAAATGAGAATCCTGTTCCACCTGCTCCGCCTATAACAGGAAATTTTAATCCTAAGAATACTGGAAACATGATAAGCGATTCTGATTTCGAAGAATTTTAATTATGATTCAACAGTATTTGACTTTTAAAATTGAAGATACTCAATATGCGATAAATGTTTTTAGTATCCAGGAAGTACTTGAATACGAAGAACCTGTAAAGATTCCGTGTTCAAGTCCCCTGCTTACAGGACTAATACGTTCGCGCGACCAGAATATTGCCGTAATGGATATACGACAGCGCTTTGGTCTTTCGCCTAAATCAAGCGGCATCGAAACAAGAATCATCGTTCTTGAAATTACAGATCAGGAACATGGTGTTGTAAATCTTTTTGGCATTGTCGCAGACGAGGTTCTTGAAGTAATTGATGTTGACGACACACTTCTTGAACCGCTTGCAAAATCAAAAAAATTCTTTGGTGCCGAGTTTGTAAGTGATGTAATCAGACAAGACGATTCATACATACTTGTCCTTGATACAAAAAAATTATTTGCAGAAAGAGATATTACAAACGCTTCTAAATCTGCACAACAGCAGACAAAAACAAAAAAACGGGGAGGCAAAACAGAATGACAAACCAACTTTTAACATTTAAACTTAACGACAATCTTTTTGCATTCGAAGTATTTAAAGTTCAGGAAGTTTTAGAATATTCTGAACCGGTAAAAATACCTTGTGCTTCTCCTTATGTTAAGGGACTTATCAATTCACGCGGAACAGGTATAACAACCGTAGACCTCAGAAAAAAATTTCTCCTTCCAGAAGCTGAACCAACTAAAGATACAAGAATTATAATCGTAGAAGTAAACAAACCTACAGATGAAAATCCTGATCACATTTCAACATTTGGAGCTATCGTAGACTCTGTCATGGAAGTTCTCGAAACCGACAGTAACAATATCGAACCGCCTCCAAAATTTGGAAACACAATCTCTCCAGAATTTATAAGCGGGCTTTCTAAAAAAGACGATCAGTTTATAATTATTCTTAACGAAAGGGCAATCTTTGCTCAGAACGAGCAGAAGTTATAAAATTATCTGTTTAAATCAATCTGTAATATATTTTAAAATAAAAAAACTCACAAGGTCGCAAAAACAACTTCTGCAGCAATTATTAAAGTAAGAAGGAGTATTTGCAGCCTTAAATGCCGCTATGGCCATTCATCCTTACAATAAAAATTAAAGCAAAAGAAGTTTCACTTCCCAGTGAGCATCCCCCTGTTAAGGGGGCGCTTTTATGCCCGACTAAAATCGGGCATATATTCTTGAGGTTAACACCTCTATTATTCTTTTACAGATCCCATTGTCAAACCAGAGATGATGTATCTCGACATGAAACAATAGAATATGATAATAGGAATAAGTGATACGGCAATACCCATATAAATAGCACCGAACTCTGTACGATAAATATCACCACGGAGTAACTGTACGATGATAGGTAATGTCTTTTTCTTATCGTCCTGCAAGAGAATCATTGGAGTAACGAAGTTGTTCCATGATCCTACAAATCCGAAGATTGCCTGTGTTGCAAGAGCTGGCTGGAGAATAGGAATAATAATCTGGTTAAAGATTCTAAACTCACCTGCTCCGTCGATACGACCAGCATCAACAAGTTCAAGAGAAAGAACCGATGCCATGTACTGACGCATGAACAATACAGTTGCAGCAGAAGCGATAGCCGGAACCGTCAAAGGAATAAAACTGTTTGTCAAATGAATCATTGACATAAACTGGTAGAATCCGATGAACGAAATAGAAGCCGGCAACATCATTACGAAAAGGATAAATGCCCAGATGAACTTTCTTCCTCTGTAGTTATAAACGTGCAATGAATATGCAGTTAACGCAGAGAAGTAAATACCTAAACATGTAGATCCAACAGCAACGATTGTAGAGTTAATCAAACCCTGCCAAAGCTGGAATTTACCTTTTGAGAAGTAAACGATAAAGTCACCGATATGAATGAACTGACCTGCATAAGCAGAACTCTTAAAGATTTCCTGCCATCCGCCGGCTTCACTAATCTTTGCAACTTTAAGACCAGAACCACAAGTAACAAGTAAGTTCCAGTTCTGGATACTAGCTTTACTAGGAAGCAGAGAAAGACCTGCGTTGATTTCTTCTGTTGTACGAGTAGCATTGATTAACATCAAGTAAATAGGAACCAAAGCAATAACAACAAAGAAAATCATTAAAATGTATATTACTGTCTTTTTGACAGTCATAGATGCTTTATAATCCATATTCCAACCTCCTACTTACGTCCCATATCACTGCGGTCCTGCATGAAGAAGTAGATAAGCATAGAAAGGAACATAGTGATGATAAATACACCCATGGCAATGGCAGAACCGTAACCGTAGGTGTTCGTACCCTGGAATGCAAGGTTGTACATGTATACAATCATAGATCTGATTGAGAATGCTGGACCACCGCGCATATCCGTCAAAAGGAATGGAATTTCAAACAACTGCATACCACCAATCAATGATGTAATCAAAATAAAGAGCATCATTGGTCTTAACAATGGGAGTGTAATGTAGAATGTCTGCTGTCCCTGGTTAGCACCGTCTACAACGGCAGATTCGTACAATGATGGAGAAATAGATGTAATACCAGCCATCAACATAATCAATGTCTGTCCACACCACAACCACCACTGGATGAACGATACAATACCGCGCGACCATGGAATACTTCTAAAGAACTGAATAGCATCTTCAACAGGTTTGCCGTCTTCCAAACGCCAGCTATGAATTCCTAATCCATAAAGGAACTGGTTAATAGGTCCGTTTGGATATCCAAACAAACTCTTAAAGAGGATGGCAACTGATGCGGCTGTCAAAAGGTTTGGCATATAGAACAATGCACGGAAAGTATTCTTTCCCTTTAAGTGCATACGTGGATCCGTAAACCAGATGGCAAACAGAAGAGCTATACCCAACTGTGGAGCAAAGTTAAATAACCACATTATGAATGTGTTTCCAACAGAACCCCAGAAATATTTATCTTTAACTAAAGTTACAAAGTTTTCACCACCAATCAGGTGAACACCTTTACATTTAGAAACTAGACAAGATCTAAATTTGTCGGTTGTTTTTACATCTGCTTTTTTATAGCCTCTGTTCTTACACATGTGAGAACATACTCTGATGCCAACAAATTTTTTACCATTTTTCTTAATTATAATTTTACCAATTTCTTTTCCGTCTTGATCAACGAGTTTATCCGGAACTAATTCTGTAGTTGCCTCACCCGTTTTCTTGTTTACACGGCGAACTTCTTTTTCATTAATAACGTCGCCGTCTATCATGACTTCTTCTATTGGTCTTTCGAAATATATAGAACCGTGAAGTCCAGTATTAAAGCCTTTTTTATCTGTGAAAGACAAGAAGACTGTATAAATAGTAGGCCACAACTGAAAAAATAAGTATATTACGATGAATGGAATAACAAAGAATACACCATATTTTTGAAGTTTAGCCTCAGAACCTAATTTCTTATTGGCCATATTTACTCCCAAAACATTATGTAAATATAATTTTTTATAAAAAAAAGTGCAGGGCGACCGAAGTCACGCTGCACTTTTTCTAGATTCTAAAAATTAGAATCCGAGTGTCTGGTTAACCTGATCAGCAAATTCTGCAAGAGCTTCTTCTTTGGTTTTTTCACCATTGATGAAAGCTGCTACACATTCACCCCAGATTCCTTCAATAGCCTGGTCTGTTCCCTGTGTAAGTTTACCATCTACATTGTTTGCCATTGCAGCAAATTCTGCATAGTGGTTCTGTCCACCAAGGAATGGTTCGTTGTATGTATCTTTAATCTTGTTGATTACGTTGTTGTTAGATACCATATCTCCAGTGTCTTTAGCCCATCTTTCGAGGAAGCTGTCGTCTGTAGCTACGTATTTGATGAATTCTTTTGCAAGTTCAGGAACTTTTGTGTTCTTGTATGCACCAACCCATGTACCACCCCATCTGTAAGCAGCTGGTCCAGCACACATAGCCCAGTCTCCAGATGTATCTGGAGCGTTTGGTTTAAGAACGTAGTGGAGACCCCAAGTAGGGAGGAAGTAAGAGAATACTTCTACTTCGTTTCCTTTTTCGTCTTTGAGTTCACCTTTCATTCCAGCGAACCAACCTTCAGCCCACTGTCCCTGGCGTCCTTCATAACCTTTGTCTTTCAATGTTTTACACATATCCATGTAGTCTTTCATTGCTGGGTCGATAACAAGTTTTCCACCTACTACCCATGGCTGCTTGCGAGCACCCTGGAATGGCTTGAACAAGTCACCAGTTGTTGAAACGATTACACATTTTCCGTTTGATTTGTTCTTGAGGAATTCAGCTGCATCGAGGAATGCATTCCAGTTAGCAACTTTCTTCTGAACTTCAGCAGGATCATCTGTTCCGAAGTATTTCTTTGCAAGTGAGCGGCGATAGAACATAGCACCTGGACATGCCTGCCAAGAAAGTCCGTATACTTTACCGTTGTAAGATCCAACGTCAGCTGGATAAGAAATCATCTTTCCCTTGATTTCGTTATAAACGTCTGTCAAGTCAAGCATGAGATCTTCACCCTGTTCAACATATTTGCGAACGAATGCATCTTCGAGAGCGAATACGTCTGGAGCACCGTTTCCGTTAGCAAGAACTGGGTCCAATTTGTTAGGGAACTGATCTGTAGGAGTAAGTGAGTATTCTACTTCTACTCCAGGATGATCAGGTTTGTAGTACTTTTCTACCATTGTCTGGAGTTCGTCTGTGAACGACCAGATTACCAATTTCTTTCCTTTAGAACCACAGCTTGATACAGATGCGATCATAGCAGCTGCTGCGATTGCTGAAAGAATAATTCTACTTTTCTTCATATTTCCTCCAGGATACATGAATATAAAAATTATTAGAGTCCTGCTGCAAAGCAGCCGGTTTCCCTCTTTATGTATCTCTAATTATCTATCCATTCACGCAAGTTGTCAACAAAAAAAATCCAAAATTCCCTCGAATTTTGGATTTTTTGGGTCTTTTTGGACTTTTATACGCTAGGTTTTAAGTATTTTTACGATTTTTTGAGTAAATTCAGCTTAAACTACTTCCAGGTCTTTAAAATGTTAAGATAATATTTCCTGTCAGATTCAAATTCTTCCTTTTTGATGTTCAAAAGGAGAATCTGGTTATATCCGTCTTTTTCTTTCATGACATAAATTCTTTCATATACAGTGCCGTTGTCTGTATCTATTCCATCTGAATAAAACAAAGTCCTGTCTTTTTCTTTTGCAATGCTTATGGAACTGACTGGTGTATACATTGTCAGTTCTGAATGAAGCAGAGACCTGAGTACATCGATATATCCCTGACCTTTTTCAAGGCAGGAAATTACCAGGAGCGCATCGTCTCCATGAAAAAACATTCCGCCGATTGTTGAGCCGGCATCTGCCCATGTTTCGTCAATAGTAATCTGTGTTTCAGGAGCATTCTGTGTTTTTTCAAGAGTTACCGTAAGAGGCTTTGCCTTTTTGTTTTTCTTTGGCGAAACTTTTTTTGTAACCGGAACAAAAGGACGAAATTCTGAAAAGCTTTTGTCTTGAGAAGAACGAAGAATGCCGGATGCGACAACTTCTAAAACATTATGGTTAGCATTGTCCATTATTTTTTTAATGTTAAAAATCGGAATCATATAATCATAATAAATAAAAACTTCACCGCCAAACTGACTGTAATCTTCATGACTTACAAATCCGCTTTCCATAAATACAGAAGAGTCTTTATATTTTACAGACGGATTTTTTTTGCCGTCAGATTCAATTTCTGGAGAAATTAATCCAATCTTTTTTCTTCGTGCGGCAAATTCATAAACAAGGTCATGAATATAATTTATTATATCCGTGTCATCCTGAGTTATGTTTGTTAAAAAGCGTTCTCCGGTCATTTCGATGTAATCTTTTGTTGAATCAATTGTAAAAATAAGTTCTATATTTATGGGAGCAAGATTATCTGCAGCCGGTGCAAAATATCTTGCAGCATACGTAGATTCGTCATACATTAAAAAACCGACATAAGATTCGCGGTTAAAAGTATAATCACGATAATATACATATTCACCGGAAACATTACCAAAAAAATGTTTTACACCCGGGATTGCAGATGCATTTGCTGCCATCATTAATACTGAACAGACTGTAAGAAAAAATTTCTTCATTTTTATATTCCCTTTTATGTTTCTTTATATATAAAAAAATTGCCCCGTACTTTGTTACAGTCACAGGGCAACTTAAATCTTATCTTGCTTTAAGCGTTTAACTTTGCAAGTTCGTCATTTACGATTGCAGCTATCTTTTCGCCCGCACTTTCTAACGGAATAAGCTCTGCCTTGTCGCTGCTTCTGAGTTTTACTTCTACATTAGGAAGATTTTTATCTCCGATAACAACGCGTACAGGATATCCGATTAAGTCGGCATCTGCAAATTTAACACCAGGGCGCTCGTTTCTGTCATCGAGAAGAACTTCGATTCCCTTTGATGTAAGTTTTGCATAAAGCTTATCGGCTGCTTCTTTCATAGCGCCGTCATATTTAATTGGAACGACTGCAACATGGAACGGAGCTGTACTCATTGTCCAGATAATTCCGTTGTCGTCATGATGTCCTTCGATGATGCTTGCAAGTGTTCTGTCTACACCGATTCCGTAGCAGCCCATTACAGGTGTTACAGGTTTTCCGCTCTGGTCAAGATATGTTACGTGCATGCTCTTTGTATATTTATCACCGAGCTTAAAGATGTGTCCGAGTTCGTTACCCTTTTTAGTATAGAAAGTTCCACCGCATACAGGGCACTTGTCGCCTTCTTTACATGTGCGTACATCAACTGTCATAAATGGAGTAAAGTCGCGGCCCGGTTCTACATGTTTAATATGAAATCCTTCTTTGCCGGCTCCGGCGATACAGTCATGCATATCAACTGTAGACAAATCTGCGATTACAGGAATTTTAATTCCAACAGGGCCTACAAAACCATGCGGAGCGCCGGAGTATTTTAAAACGTCTTCGTCTCCTGCAAGTTCTGCGCCGCTTGCTTTAAGTTCTGCAGCAAGCTTTGTTTCGTTTACATCAAGGTCACCACGGATAAGAACACAGAAATAACTTTCAGGAATATATGTCTGACCACCTTCTGTAACTGTCTTTGCATTTTTATAAAATTCTGTTTTAGAAAGATCTACGGCGCAGTTGTAAACTTTATATACAAGTGCCTTAAGGAATGTCGCAGGTTTTTCGTTAAAGAATTTTTCCATGTCTTCTATGCTGAATACATTTGGAGTTGCAACTTCTTCTATTGCCTTGTCTGTCTTAACCTGAGGCTTGCCTTCGCTGTTAAGCGGAGCTTCTGTTTTACATGCAGCCTTTTCTACGTTTGCTGCATAATCACATTCAGGGCAGAGTAAAAGTGTGTCGTCTCCTACTTCGCTTTCTACCATAAACTCTTCTGAGCCTGAACCACCCATCGCACCTGTATCTGCTTTTACAGAAATGGTTTTAAGTCCGAGACGCTTAAAAATGCGGCGATATGCGGCCGCGCACTTATCGTAAGACTCATCAAGGGATTTCTGGTCCGCATCAAATGAATAAGCATCCATCATCGTAAACTCGCGGCCGCGCATTACACCGTAGCGCGGGCGAATCTCGTCGCGGTATTTTGTGTTTATCTGATATGCAATGATAGGAAGTTGTTTGTAAGAAGAAAGCCCGTCGCGAATGAGGGCCGTAAACGCCTCTTCGGCAGTTGGAGAAACTACCATGTCCTGACCACCGCGGTTCTGCGGTTTGAGCATTTCGTCTCCCATTGTGTTCCAGCGGCCAGACTCTTTCCAGAGTTCACCGGGCTGGATAACTGTGGGTTTCATTTCTAAAAGGCCTGCGGCATCTAATTCTTCGCGTATAATTTTTTCTACTTTGCGCAGTGAACGCAATCCAAGCGGCATGTAAGAATAAAGTCCGTTTCCAAGTTTACGGATCATGCCGGAACGCATCATAAGCTGATGACTTGAAATAACAGCATCAGAAGGAGATTCCCTTAAAGTGCTTATTAAAAACTGTGAACATTTCATAGAGGGTATTTTATTGAAAAATCTCTTTCTTGTGAATAGTACCCGTTTTAGAAATTGCACTGGTAAGCTTAAGGTCAGGGTTTTCTTTGCAGAACTGTTTAAGGTCTACAAGAAAACGGTTCATCGAAAAATGCTGGAAAACGAAAACCTTGCTCCACGCATCTGAGCCTTCGTATTCTTTCATAAGCGTCTCTTTATATGGAATAAAAATACCGCCTTTTTTTAATTCAGTATAACCGACAAGCCAGAGTTCAGGTAAATCGGATTTTGAAAGTCCTTCCTGGACTGCCGCATCATAGAGCGCTTTATGAAGTTCTGCAGTTTTTTGTGCCATCCATATCTGGCTTTCTAAAATAAGATTGCAGGCTTTTGAATCTTTGCTTTTTAATTCGTGGTCGATGAAATTTAAGTGTTTTGTTTTTGCAGAGTGAACCGGTGTCTTATTTAAAATGATTACGTTTTTTCTAAAATCAATTTTAAGTTCCGGGTTGCGTCTGAAAAAACCTTCTGCGATTTTTCCTGCCTGCCCTACAAGATATTTTGAATTAACTGCAAGTTGTTCGGACTTTCCCGGATTATCACCAATTACAATGAGTTTGATTACTGAATCTTTTGTAATATCATCAAGTGCTGTGTTGTAAACGACAGGCGTTTCGATATTGTAAGGCGGAGTATCAGAAGAAGCTGCAGTTTTCTGCAGCGAATCAAGCTCAGAAGAAAACTTACTCCACTCCCCGCACTTTTTTTTAAACGCATCCCTGAAGGTGCAGAAAACATTCCACTGAGCTTCTGTCATTTAAATTATTCCTTATAAATTATTCTTCGTCGACAACAGGCGCGTCTTCTTCTATTATATCTCTGTTTTTATAAGCGATGAATGCCATGACAACTGCAATCAGAATAAAAACAACGCCTGCAAATTTAATGAGTGTAAATCCAAAGTCAGACGGAAGAAGAAACAGAACGATTGCTCCGACAAATGTTGAAATAATTTCTATAAGATATTTTTTTGTATTGATTCCGGCTGAACTTAATTTAACAACTGCATAAATTTCTAAGAGTGCAGAACAGATTGCAAAAATTCCGAGGATAATCATCGTAGCTTTCCATGCACCTTCTGCAAAACCACGCGGTCGAATTATACAGAGAAGTCCAAGGAGAATGCTTACTACGCCACGAATGTATGTATCAATTTTATACGACTTGTCATCAACAAGTTTTGACATCGTAAACAGAATGTAAATTCCTGAAACAAGAAAAAAGAGTCCGAGTGCTACGATAAGCACATAGATTACTGGTTCAGCAGAAAAAATCATTACAAGGCCGATTACTGCTGTAAGGGCCGGTACAACGAATGAACTTAACATAAGCCACCTCTCATAATATAATATATAATAAAAGTAATATAACTTCAGTTACAAATCAAGCAAATTTTCTTTTGTAAAAGTCATATTTTTTATTTGTGTCAGTCGATGTTAAATTTAACGGTGTTGTCTTAAACTTATTTCTATGGGAAAGAAAAACCAGTTATCCTTTATCGCAGGTAAAAATTTACAGATTTTAAGAAAACAAAATCATCTTACACAGGCAGACCTCGCAGAAAAACTCGGAATCTCGATATCTCATGTTGCAAATATAGAAAGCCGCAGGACTTCTGTAAGTCTTGAATTAATAGAAAAAATTTTAAAACTTTTTGATATTACTCCAAACGATCTGCTTCTTGATAATTATTCAGTAAATAAAAAAGAAAATACTTCAAAAGAAAAAGTGCGCAGGATAATTTCTGCAAAGATAAACTCGCTCGCATTTGAGCTTTATCACGACATCGAAGAATATGTCCCGGATCATCCGGTTTCGCGCCAGGTTGAATACAATCAAAAGCCTAAGAAAAGAAGCGCAAGCCTTAAGGTAGCGGATAACGATAAGAAGTAGACGGACGAAATATGCATGCAGGTCTTAAGAGTGAAATTCACGCGTTGTATTGACAAAGATCTCAATTTTTGCTATTTTTGTTTACGCAACATTGGAGCGGTATCAAAGCGGTCGTACTGAGGCGGTCTTGAAAACCGTTGTACCTTCGGGTACCGGGGGTTCGAATCCCTCCCGCTCCGAATATATATGGAAGCGTGGTAGAGCGGTAATACAACGGATTGCTAATCCGTCGGTTCCTTACGGGCCGGGCAGGTTCAACTCCTGTCGCTTCCGAATATCTACCAGGTTGCAAATCATGAAAAATTTGAGGCTGTAGCTCAGCTGGATTAGAGCATCACCCTGCGGAGGTGAGGGTCGCACGTTCGAATCGTGTCAGCCTCGAAGAAATTAGTCTGTCGGAATGACAGACTTTTTTTATTTTAAACCAGTGACCCCGGGCTTGAATGAGATTCGAACTAATCGTATCTAGCCGTTTACAGAGATCACTTTAAAGTCCTGAAGCATTTTTTTGCCCCCAAACTGGAGCATCTGTAAAAAACGTTGTGCGGTTCCCTGCGGCACATTACGACCAGATTCCCACGCTTCAACTGTTTTTGGAGAAACTCCAAGGACAAATGCAAAATTTCGTTGAGTAAGATTTAGACTCTCACGAATCTGCTTTATTTCTTTGTCATGGTATACAGGAAGTTCTGCAACCATAACATTCATTTTTCTTGCTTTAGTATAATCACCTTTTATATATTCAAGTCCTTCTGAGAGACCGTTTATTATGCTTTTTGCTGTTTTACTTTCGCTCATCCCGTACCTCCTTCTCTGCGGCTTTAATTGCAGCTACAAGATCTTTCATCTGATTGCGCTCTTCTTTAGTAAGATTAACTTTTTCATTCTTCGGGAAAACTGTAAGCAGATAAATATGCTCTGCAAAAACAATATCAAGATAGATTATCCTTGCACCACCGCTTTTCCCACGACCATCTAAAGCCCATCGAACTTTTCTAATTCCACCGGTGCCCTGCATTATGTCGCCTACGTTAGTATTTTTACATAGAAATATTTCGAGTTCATTTAAATCATCATCATTTAGACCCAATTCTTTCCAATTGTTGTCAAATTCTCTGGTAATGATAAATTCTCTCGTCATGTTTATAATATATACCCTACTGAATAGGGTGTCAAGAAAAAAAGAGATTTATTTAAAAATTCATATTCATACTTTTTAGGTACAATCTTGTTAGAAAGTTTTTTTTCACTCTTAGATCAGAAATCAATTCCATTTCCCAGAAGATACCGTCGTTTGATTTAAATTCAGAATGAATAAAAACCTTAATTTTCCGTATTTTTTTAGTTGCCATAAAGCCAATATTTATATACAATATTTATATATTCTAACAAAACCATTGTGGTGGGGGAAATAATGAACAAAGCAGAATTAGTAGACGCAATTGCAAATG
>JAEEGL011841378.1_pt1 | contig 14093 bp, 8 predicted proteins | sample 9134231 | NCBI WGS metagenome assembly JAEEGL01 (sample SAMN16246548, study PRJNA631951) | gut metagenome | biome: gut microbiome; feature: rumen; material: fiber-attached | host: Bos | place: Iran: Karaj | collected 2018-10 | reverse complement strand
TGTCAGCCGAAGGCTGACTGAGGGGTAGTAAAGGTTGATAATACTGCAAATTGACTACCCCTCCGTCATTTTGCAAAGGCAAAATGACACCTCCCCTGACAAGGGGAGGTTGGGATTGGATGTTCACCGACATCATCCCGATAAACTCAAATTTGCAATTGACAAAAAATATGCATTGTGTTACAATGTATATACATTGATATACGAGGTGTTGTTATGAAATACAGTAAGGAATTATTAAAGGGCAGTACGTCCCTGCTTGTTCTGAGCGTGCTCAAGGGCGGCGACCTGTACGGCTACAAAATCATCCGCGAGCTTGAGAGACGTTCGCAGAACGAGTTTCAGATGAGCGAGGGTACGCTCTACCCTATTCTGCATGCGCTTGAAAAGGAAAAAATGCTTGAATCCTACTGGCAGGAATTCGAGGGCAGAAACCGCAAGTACTACCACATAACGAAAAAAGGACTCAAGGAGCTTGCCGAGAAGAAGGAAGAATTCGAGGCGTTCTCCGCATCCGTCAAAAAGGTGCTTAATTACGCATAAGCCTGTAGGGAGCGTCGCCCTCGACGCTCCGATAGTTTACCGCATAGTTTGGCGGCGGCATGTGGGCATGCCGCCCTACGGTATAAATTGGAGTTGTTATGAGAAAAGACGAGTACATAGCCTCGGCTGTGTCAAAAATCAGCAACAGAAAAGCAAAGCGGGAAACCGAAGCAGAGCTTGCCGAGCATATCGACGAGCTGATTGACTTCTATCTCGACAGAAACATGACCGCTGAAGAAGCCGAGGAACGCGCTGTTTCGGATATGGGCGGTCCCGAACTGATTGCAGATAAAATGAATAAGCTGCACCCGTCAGCTGACAAAGGCGTGTTATTGGGCATTGTCGCTAGTATACTTGCCACAAGATTCGTTTTGGAATTATTCCCCGGTATCGTGCATTTAACATATTTTTCTTTTGTTGATATGTTCGGAATCAGCGAATGGTACACTCTGTTGACCAGAGATTACATTATTCTTATCGTCCTGTCAGCTTTAACATTTGCTTGTTATCAACTCAGAGGCAGATTGCTTGGCTTGCTATTGTCTGTTGAATCCATACTGATTCTGCTGAATATTACAAATATTGTATTAATTGTACTGGATTCGGTTTCGGAAGGCGATTTTTCGGGTATATTCATTGGATACGGTTATGACGTCATAATCAATCTGTATGTTTCGGTTATTATAGGAATTTTAGCTGTTTGCACTTACCTTGCTTTGAGAGATGAAGACAAGGAGAAAGTTTTACTCAATAATAAAGTTAAATCCGCATTAGCTATCGTTTTATCTTCTGTTTTCATATTTGCTTGCGCATTTTACACTTTTTGGCTGCCGAAGGTTGAATTAAAACAATATGAAAAGCATATGCCTAAAGAAATTGCCTCGGATTCACTGATTAAAAGAAACGATTTTCCCGAAACAATATACTCTCCGTACGATATAGACTATTATCAACTTGATTACGGCGATGATTATTACAACGGAACGCAGTCCTGGCACAGCGTTCCCGAGCAATTCCGACCGACCAAAAAGATGCCTGAAAGTTTTTGCGATTATGCAGATGTCTGGATTCTTAACGACAATCCGGACTATCTGCTGTGTGTTGAAGGAGGCAGGTTCGGCGGCGTATCTGCATCTATTCACATAAGCAATGAAATTCTGAGGCAATATGATTTTCTTACAGCCGAGCTTTCATCAGTGGAAGTCGGAGACGCTGAAATATTCAGCGAGCTAACAGAAGACGAATTATCTTTTCTTAGAAACGCAGTGGATGGCAGCGATTATCCCGATATGGACTCAATACTGTCGTATGTTTTCGAAGCGTTAGGTGAACCGGATGACGTTGAAACAGACGATAACGGCGTTGCCGTTTCGGATAAAATAACCGATATAATAGATGAACTGAATGAGCGCGAAGCAGAAAAAAGAATGGATTACGACAAAATTCCTCATGAAGATTTCAAAGCTTCTTATGAAGTTTATTGGCATTTCAAAGGCTTGGACTGCGCTTACAGAGTTCAGGGATTAATAGTTGAAACCGTTGACGGTAAGCTCTATGCAACACATCATATATCGGAAGGCTACCAATGTTACGAAAGTGAAAAGCTTTACGAACTTGACGGAGAAATCAAAGATAAAATACAAAAAGCTGTAAGCGCTTCTGCCATACAGAAAAAAGTGTTCAGCGAGCATGAGCTTGCACGGCAGATGAAAGACAGCGCAGAGACCGCAAGCTAAAACAATTCGGAGCAGTTATGAAAAAGGACGAATATATAGCTTCGGCTGTGTCGAGAATCAAAAACAAAAAAGCAAAGTGGGAAACCGCCTGCGAACTTGCCGAGCATATCGACGAGCTGATTGACTTCTATCTCGACAGAAACATGACCGCTGAAGAAGCCGAGGAACGCGCTGTTTCGGATATGGGCGGTCCGGAACTGATTGCTGATAAAATGAGAGAATTACACAAAGAAGGTATAAGCAGAACAATTTTAGCTTTAACCATAGTTGGTATTGTAAAAACAGTATTAGCTCTCATTTGTTATAAAGGATATTATTCGGGTGGATTCTTAAATTACTTTGCATGCGCTTTGATAATGTTTGAGGTTGTAAGCGATGGATTAACCCTGTTTTTCGCTCAACCGATTCTTGTATTGATTTTTACGATAAACACTTGCAAAAACCGTATAAAAGAAGAAACCATAAAAATATTGGATTATATTTTGTCTGTTATCTGCATTGGTATCTGGGTTGCCGCGGCAATCTTATGGAACGAAACGTGTTTACTCGGGTTTTAACAAATAACCATTCGGAGCAATTATGAAAAAAGACGAGTACATAGCTTCGGCTGTGTCGAAAATTTCAAACAAAAAAGCGAAACGGGAAACCGAGAGAGAGCTCGCCGCGCATATCGACGAGCTGACTGAATTCTATCTCGACAGAAGCAGTTCGAAAGAAGAAGCCGAGGAACGTGCAGTTGCCGATATGGGCGGCTCGGAACTGATTGCAGAGAAACTGTCCCAACTTCACCCAAGCCCAATCAGTACATTTCTTTTGGTTTTAACGGTAATCGGTTTAATAAGACTCTTAATTGCCATTGTGTTTTATTTTACATTTTTCCTCGGCGGAATAATGGATGTTTTGTCAGGCATTTATGTAGGTTTTGAGATGATGACTGATGGATTTACGCTTTTTTGCGCCAAACCGATTATTGTTCTTATTCTGTCAACAATTGACGTAACTGCGAGGAAAAAGGATGACTGTCCGTCGCCTTATAACGAACTGTTGGCAATAATCTGTGTTGGCATTTGGGTAATTGCCGCATACGCAAGTTTCAAAACCGTATCGCTTTGTTTTTAAATAATCATTTGGAGTTGTTATGAAAAAATTCGCATATATTGCCGCAATAGTGTCGAAAATCGACAGCAAAAAGGAAAAATGGGAAATTGAAAAAGAGCTTGCCGCACATATCGACGAGCTTATGGATTTTTACATTAACAACGGTATGTCGGAAGAAGATGCCGAGGAAAAAGCGGTTGAAGAAATGGGACCGCCCGAGACGGTTTCCGAAGAGCTTGCCAAGTTGCATAATATAAACGTCCGTGAAAACGTGCTTACGTTATTCTTTTCGGGAGTAGGAATATCTTTTCTGTGGGCAAGTCTTAACCTTATGTTCAGCCTTATTACTTACGGAAGCGGAATTTTGCAACAAATCGTATTCTATGATCCGGAAACGGAAGAAATTCCTCTGTATAACAAAAACGTTATGATTTTTTTAATTATAATCAGCTTAACAAATTATTTGTTGCTTATTATGTATTACAAGTTCGGTAAACATATAAAATGTGAAATAGGTGCAGTATCGGGGACGCTTCTTTTCCTTTTGCCGCATATTATCCTTATGTTTATGTTAGACACTTTTGAATGGGTTACCAACGATGAACTTGCGTATCAGGCAGTATCGTGGTGGACATCCGCGCTAAACGGCGTTTTTGATTTTATATACAATCCTCAAGCTTACCATTTCACAAGCAACTTGTATGAATCTGTCGGTTTTAATATTGCACTTACTTTTATTCCTTACATGGCATCAGTTGCAGGAATGCTAAAAGCGAAATACAGAGATTAAACAGTTATGAGGAAAGACGAATACATATCCGAAGTTGTTTCGGGTGTTAAAAGTAAATCTGCACGGCAGGAAATTGCCGCCGAGCTCAGCTCACATATTGACGAGCTTGCCGATTTCTACCTTGACCGAGGTTATAACGAAACCGAAGCCGAGGAAAAAGCCGTGTCCGAAATGGGCGACGGTGAGAAGATAGGCTATGATATGTCGAAACTACATAAAACTGGCGGTATCGACAGCCGTCTTATGTCATTGTTAATATTACTCTTTAACATCCATATTACCATTATTGTCTGCTGGAAGTCTAACAACGAATTATGTATAATTAACATCATTATTGAAGCGCTTGTTATTCTGGCGGCTTATGCAACCGTACGCTCCAAGGCGAAGCAGTACAGTCTTGGCGGTATTCTTGCGGTTGTTGGAATATACGTGTTGTATTTTGGAATACAAAATCTCTATTATCCGTCTGCAATTTCGACATATCTGTTGTACACTTTCAAGGGCAGAATTGACGCCTTTGCAATACTGCCGTATATCAGTAACATTAACTTCTCATTCACTATATTTTTTGCCTCTGCTGTTTTCTACACAATAATGCTTGTACCGATGATTATATGCGCAGTTCGTGTCGGCAAGACCGGCAAATCATTTGGAGCATTTAATATCAGATTTATCAGAAAAGCTTTGAAAGTAATTATGTCCTCATTTGCAGGTATAATTCTGATTATTCTCACTATGATACTTGTAAAAACGGTTACGTACAATTATCCGAAACACAATTTACTGCTAAACAGTTTTGCAATTGCGCAAAGCGATAACCCCTGCGACGTTTTCGCATTAAACAAACGCGAAGAGGAATCGGAAGGTTTCAGCAGAGATTTAATCCAAGGCTATACCGTTCAAAGAATCAGTTCTGCAAACACGTTTACATTGGAAGTTGAGAATTGGTCCGATGGCTATGGGCGTTACGCCTCCACCGACGTTATTCCGAATTTCAAATTTAGGCAGGATATAAGGGAGAAAGAAACCGAGATTGACGAGGATATTTCTTACAGCACAATCATTTATGAAATTGAGATCATCCCCACAAAGCGGTATATGTATCTCAAGCCGTTCGACTATACTCTTCCCTCGGGTGTTGAGACGGAATACTGGTTGAGAACAAACGAAGAATATGTAGTTGAGTATTCACTTGACAATTCGAGAATTCCTCACTCAATGTTAGAGGTAACCATACACAACAGAGAGATAAATCAAAGCGCCGACTTGGTAAAACCGACGGGATGAAATAGTTCTACAGCAAAAAAACGGGCGTTTATAACGTCCGTTTTATTTTTTCGATTTCATTATTGCTTCGGTTCGGGTTGTGTGATAGAATTAAGCCGAAAGCAATCCACGGGAGGAATACAGATGAAAATATGGGTTAAGGCAATTCTGATATTAGCTGTTGCGGCGCTGGCTGCCGCTTACGCAATAATATTTATAATGTATGTCAGACCGAACAGGGAAATGAATAAAATCCGTGAGAAAACGAACATTCCCGCACTCGGCGGCAACGCTCATCAAAGCTCAATTCATTTTCTGAACACGGGCAGCTCCGACGCGATACTTATCGAGAGCGACGGACATTACGCCCTCGTTGACTGCGCCGAGGACAGCGACAATCCGAGGAACTTCCCCAACCTTGTTTTCAGAGGCTATGAGAACGAGGTGCTCGGCTACTTAAAGAAGAACTGCAGGTCATCCGACGGCAAGGTGCATCTTGACTTCATACTCGGCACTCACGCCCATTCAGACCACATAGGCGGCTTTGACACCGTGATTGCGGATGATGACATAGTAATCGACAGAGCTTATCTCAAGCGCTACGATGAGTCGAGAATACGCTCGTCCGAAATCGTTGAATGGGATAACAAAGAGGTTTACGAGCAAACGGTCAATGCGCTGAACGCTAAGAATGTGCCGATTATTGCCGACATTGAGGAAACCGAATTTATGCTCGGCAGCTTTAAGATTACGCTGTTTAACACCGAATCGGAAACGAAGCTTAGCGACATCGGCGAGAATGACAATTCAATGGGCGTGCTTGTTGAGAAGGACGGAAGACGCGCATTCCTCGCGGGTGACATTGACAACTACACGGGCGACGAGGAAAGGCTCGCGCCGCAAATCGGCAAGGTTGATATACTCAAGGTCGGTCATCACAGCTATTCGGGCTCGACAACTCCAGGCTGGCTTAAAACGCTAAACCCCGACTATGCGGTAATTACGAACAATTACTGCACCGACCCGACAGCGCGCCGTCTGACACGAATCTGTCACTGCCCGATACTCGTCACAGGACAGGAACAAGGCGTTATGGCGGTATTCGGCGACGACGGAACACTCAGCTTCTATAATAAGATTACGGACTGGGAATCAAAATAAAATAATAAAAAATTAAAACGGGTATCCGAAAGGATACCCGTTAATTTTATGCTGTTAAATCTGCTTTAACTTGCCGAGCTGCTTGAATCCGCCGCCCTTGAAGAAGCCGCCGATTATCATTCGCATGCCCTTGCCGAACTTATCCTCGTTGAGAATTACGAGCAGGCCCTCCGCCATTCTGGGCGAGAAGATACCGAAGCTCATGGAGATAAAGTTCTTGATGGGAAGCTGAAGCGCAACGGCTGAAGCGAGATTGTCCTCACCGAGCATCTTCTTAAGCATTCTGTTAAGACGTCCGCCCCACTTGCCGTCAGCCGCGTCCTCGATAGTATTGAGAATAGTAAGCGGCTTTGACTTATCCCTCTCGGTAGGAGGAATTTCGTGACCGAGAACGGTGCGGAACTGCTCGTCGGTTACGTTGTTTACGTCTGCGGTGTAGTAAGCGGGAGCAAGAGTGCTGTAATTGGGTATTGCATAGCTGCTCGTTGACTCAACGTTTACGCTCGCCTCAAGTCTGATATCACGGCTTGACGCGCCGACGAGAATCTTAAATTCGCCCGTCTCAACCTGCCAGTCGTGAGCGTCAACGTTATAGAAGGCAAAGGCTCTCTTGTCAAGGTCGATGAAAACTTCCTTCTCCTCGCCTGCCTTCAGGAATACCTTTTTGAAGCCCTTTAATTCCTTGACGGGACGGTAGATGGTGGACTCAACGTCCGAAACGTAAAGCTGGGCAGCCTCAGCGCCGTCAACCGCGCCCGTGTTCTTAATCTTAAAGCTTACGGTGAGCGTGTCGCTGTCCTTGATTGAGTCGGCGGAAAGCTTTAAGTCGCTGTATTCAAAGGTCGTGTATGAAAGGCCGAAGCCGAACGGGAAACGAACATCCTTTTTGGCTGAATCGTAGTAACGGTAGCCAACATAAACGCCCTCTCTGTACTCGACGGAAACGCTTGTTCCGGGGAAGTACTTGTAGCTTGAATTATCCTCAAGAGCATAGGGGTAGGTTTCGGAGAGCTTACCCGACGGATTGACGTCGCCGAAAAGCACGTCGCATGCCGCGCTGCCCGATGCCTGACCGGTAAGGAAGCCGTTGAGTATAGCCTTAACGTCGTCAGCCCACGGCATATCAACCGCAGCGCCGCCCGAAAGGACTACAATAACGTTCTTGTTGACCTTGAGGACCTCCTCAACAAGTCTGTTGTGAAGCGGAGGAAGATTAATATGCTTTCTGTCGCTGCCTTCGGTTTCGTACTCGTCGGTAAGACCGATGAACATAAGAACTGCCTCGGCATCCTTCGCGGTGTTGACCGCCTCTTCAACGAGAGCGTCCTCGCTGACCTTTTTCTTCTTTTTCTTATCGGTTACGAAGCCCGGCGCATAGGAGAAGTCAACGCCCATTTCCTTAAGTGTATCGTAAGCGCAGTCAAGCTGAATGGGATTGATAAGCGACGAGCCTGCGCCCTGATAACGCGGCTTCTTCGCCATCTCACCGATAACGGCGATTTTAGCGTCCTTCTTAAGCGGGAGAATGTTGTCCTCATTTTTAAGAAGTACCATACACTGTGAAGCAATTTTCCTCGCGAGCGCGTGATGCTCCGCGGGATCGTAGGTGTACTCGCCGAGGGTTGCAACCGACTTGTCAACCATATCGAGTATAAGGTCAACCGCGTGGTCGAGCACAGCCTCGTCAAGAGTGCCGTCCTTGACAGCCTCGACGATAAGCTTTGTGCCGTCGCCCGAGGATGTGGGCATCTCGATTTCCTGACCGGCAATAAGTCCGGGTACGCGCTCATTTTCCGCGCCCCAGTCGGTAACTACAAGATTTTCATAGCCGAAGTCCTTACGCAGAACGTCGGTAAGAAGCCATTTATTCTCGGCGCAGTAGTAACCGTTAAGTCTGTTGTATGCGTTCATTATCGTCCAGGGCTGTGCCTTTCTGACGGCAATCTCAAACGGACGAAGATAGATTTCACGAAGCGTTCTCTCGTCAACAACGGTGTTGACGGTCATACGGCGGGTTTCCTGATTGTTTGCGGCATAGTGCTTAAGCGAGGTGCCTATGCCCTTGGACTGAACGCCGTTGATAAACGCGGCAGCCATCTCGCCCGCAAGCTCGGGATCCTCGGAAAAATACTCAAAGTTTCTGCCGCAGAGCGGTGAACGCTTGATATTGGTTCCGGGTCCTAAGAGAACGGAAACCTTTTCCTTACGGCACTCGTCGCCGAGGGCCTCGCCCATCGTTCTGATAAGATCAACGTCCCACGAACACGCCGTTGCCGATGCGGTCGGGAAGCAGATAGCGGGAACGCCCTTGAGAAGGTCGGTCTCGCCCTTTTTTGCTGCGTCGGGGTCGCCCTTCTTACGGATTCCGTGAGGGCCGTCATTGAGGCTGACTGAGCGGATGCCCAATCTGTCGACAGGCTGGCTGTGCCAGTAATCAAGACCGTCGCACATGCTCGCTTTTTCTTCAAGCGTCATTTTGGCGATAAGGTCTTCGTGTTTCAATGCCATAACATTTTTCCTCCTAAGCAATAGTAATTGCATAAATTTCTACATATACTATAATAATATATATTGCGCAATATTGCAAGTGTATTTTATAAAGGAAAAAGCCCGGGGCTTACGCCTCGGGTTTTTCCATTGGGATTCAACGATATTATCTAAGATTATTTGTAAAGGGTTAAGGTCTGGTCAAACGGTCTCTCACCGGTGATAATACCGTCCTGATCGAAGTAGTCGAATGCGTCGAGAACTCCGTCCTTTGCAAGGTCGGCTGCGATATAGAATACCGTACCTGCCTCGATATTATTCTCGCCGGTAAATGCGTCAGCGCTCATGATACCCTTATCGGTATTGTCTACAAGTCCGTCGCCGTTAACGTCGCCGTAAAGGATAACCGTAGCAACCTCGTAAACGATTGACGGGTCAGCCTTCGATACGCACTTAACGATGCAGCCTGTACCTACAAGATCGCTTGAGCCAAGCTCAACGTCGTTGCGAAGAATGATAATCGTTGTGCCGTCGTTTTCAAGCTGAGCCTTGATGTCGTCAACAGTGTTAGCGCTGAGGTCAAGACCTACCATGTAGGTGTATTCAGTGCCTGTCTCTCTGTCAACGATGATGCTCGAACCATCCTCGGGAGTAATCTTGGTAAGCTCAAGAGCATTGATTGCATCCTCGATAGCCTTGATAGCGTCTGCTATCTCATCGGGTGTTGAGTCGGGATTGTTGATTACGTCCTCGGCATCGCTGATAGCATCTTCAAGGTCCTGAATGCTGTCGGGAGTGTACTTGTCGGAATCGTTATTTACGATATCCTCTGCGTTGTCAACAGCTTCCTCAAGGAGGTCCTCAAGAGCGTTCTTGATAGCCTCGGTAGCAGCGTCAACTTCAGCCTGAGTAGCATCGGGATCGTTGTAAACGGTCTCGCCTGCTGCGATGGCATCCTCAAGAGCATCTACGCTTTCGGGTGTGAAGCCCGCGGTGTCGCCGTTAACGATTTCGTTGCCGTCTGCGATTGCGTCTGCAAGCTCGCTTCTGTCAACGAGACCTGCGATGGCGTCAAGGATAGCTGCAGTAGCGTCTGCAATTTCCTGTACGGTAGCATCGGGATCATCATAAACGGCCTGGCCTGCTGCGATTGCAGCTTCAAGAGCATCAACAGAGCCCTCGGTGTAGCCGGTGGTGTCGCCGTTTACGATTGTGTTGCCGTCTGCAATAGCCTGAGCAAGCTCACTCTTGTCGGGCTTGAGGTTATTGATTGCATCTTCGATAGCATCGATGGCATCCTTGATCTCGTCAGGTGTTGAGTTCGGATTGTTGATTACGTCCTCGGCATCATCGATAGCGTCCTGAAGATCCTGAATGCTGTCGGGAGTGTAATCGTCGGAATTGTTATTGATAATATCCTCGGCGTTATCAACTGCTTCCTCAAGGAGATTCTCAAGAGCATTTCTGATAGCCTCGGTAGCTGCGTCGATTTCAGCCTGAGTTGCGTCGGGATCGTTGTAAACGGTCTCGCCTGCTGCTATGGCATCCTCAAGAGCGTCTACGCTCTCGCTTGTATAAGCTGAAGTGTCGCCGTTAACGATTTCGTTGCCGTCCGCGATTGCATCTGCAAGCTCGCTTCTGTCAACGAGATTGTTGATTGCGTCCTCGATAGCCTTGATTGCATCTGCAATATCCTCGGGTGTTGAGTTCGGGTTGTTGATTACGTCCTCGGCATCGCTGATAGCGTCTTCAAGAGCCTGAATGCTGTCGTCGGTGTAATCGTCGGAATTGTTGTCTACGATATCCTGAGCATTGTTAACCGCTTCTTCAAGGAGATTTTCAAGAGCACTTCTGATAGCATCGGTTGCGTCCTTGATTTCCTGTACGGTTGCATCGGGATTGTCATAAACGGTCTGACCTGCATCAAGCGCATCCTCAAGAGCCTGAACGCTTTCGGGTGTGAAGTTCGAAGTGTCGCCGTTAACAATTTCCGTGCCCTCTGCGATCGCCTCTGCAAGCTCGGTCTTGTCGGGCTTGAGGTTGTTGATAGCATCTTCGATAGCGTCGATGGCATCCTTAATCTCGTCGGGTGTTGAGTTCGGGTTGTTGATTACGTCCTCGGCATCGCTGATAGCGTCTTCAAGTGCCTGAATGCTGTCGGGAGTATAATCGTCGGAATTGTTGTTAATAATGTCTTCTGCGTTGTCAACCGCTTCTTCAAGAAGGTTTTCAAGAGCGTTTCTGATAGCATCGGTTGCGTCCTTGATTTCCTGAACGGTAGCATTGGGATCGTCATAAACGGTCTGGCCGGCTGCTACAGCGTCATCAAGAGCTTCAACGGAAGCCTGAGTGTAAACTGAGGTGTCGCCGCCGAGTACGTCGTTACCGTCTGCGATTGCAGCCGCAAGTTCTGACTTGTCGGGCTTGAGGTTATTGATAGCATTCTCAAGAGCCTCGTAAGCGTCTGCGATTTCATCGTCGGTAGCATTCGGATCGTCAAGCACTGCCTGAGCGTCGTCAATAGCATCCTGAAGAGCGTCAGCCGTTGTATCGGTGTAGTCGTCCTGATTGATTGCGTTAGCCTGATCAACGAGTTCCTGAAGGTCGTCCTTGTCAACGTTGCGCTTAAGAGAATTGATAGCGTCAAGAATTGCCTGAGTAGCTGCAGCTATCTGCTCTGCCGTAGCCTTGGTGTTTTCGTAAACGATTTCGCCTGCGGTGAGCGCATTTTCAAGAACTGCAAGCGAATCGGCCGTGTACTTGGCAGCCTCAGTTGCGTCGTCAGTGATTGTCTCGCCCTGAGCGATAGCGGCTGCAAGAGCCGACTTGTCAAGCGCAAGCTGATTAAGAGCATCCTGGAGCTCCTGAATAGCGTTGCTGATTTCGCTTAAGGTTGCGCCGTCATCGTCAAGAACAGACTGGCCGTTGTCAATAGCGTCCTGAAGATTCTGTGCGGTCTCATCGGTGTAATCGTCCTGATCAACCGCATTCGCCGTATTAACGAGTTCCTGAAGAGCCGTCTTGGGATCGGTGATTGTTATTGTAATTGTAGTAGTTGTTGCATTTGCAAGGGATGTGTCATCCTTATTATATACCGAAACGTCGAAGGTAAATGTTCCCGTCGCTGTCGGTGTGCCGGTGATAGTGCCGTCCTTACCGATTGTAAGTCCTGCGGGAAGGGTTGAACCGTCGGCAAGAATGATAATCGCATCCTGGTCGGTTTCGATTGCGCCCGAATACGGAACGTTGAGATAACCGTCGGCAAGCGTTGTGTTAAGAACTTCCGGAACCTTGAGCTGTTCCCAGATAGCATATAATACTATATTCTTATCAACGCCGTAAACGTCGCCCGGCTGAAGAACAGCCTCGGTAGCGTCAGCGGTAAGTCCCCAGCCCTTGAAGGTGTAGCCGTCTCTGGAGGGAGCTACCGATGAAAGAGTGAGCGCCTCGCCCGGATTCTTAATCTGTGAATCGGGAACGTTACGTCCGCCGTTTGCGTTATAGTCAACGGTGTAGCCCCAGCGTGCGTAGAGGTCTGCGTTACCGCTTGCGGTAAAGCTTGCGCCGTCAGAGTAAACAACGTCGCCGCAGTATACCAGCGCCCAGCCAAGGAAGGGCTGACCGTCATTGGTGAAGGTGTTAGCCGTAAGGTTTGCGGTGTAGTGACCTGCCGCAAAGGTCTGGGTAACGGTGGTTTCCGGCTCGGTGTTCGAGTGGAAGGTTACCGTATAATCGGGAGCCTGTGCAACGAATTTTGCTTCAAGCTCAACGCTTCTGTCAACAACGAACTCCATCGGGTTGTTGCCGGTATTTATACCCGTATCGGCTACTGCTTCTGCCATCGCCGCGTCATACTCAGCCTGCTTGGCAGCTAACTGAGCCTGAACCTCGGCAAGATGTGCGTTAAGAAGTGTGGTAACATTTGTTGCTAAAGTAACTGCTGAATTGCACCACGTTGAGTATTTGGTAGTTCTGCTGTAGTTCTTGGTTGAAAGATTAGCAGTTGTTATGGCGCTTACAACATCGCTGTATGTCGAGAACGAGGTCTTGTAACCGTTAAGAGTAGTAACAAGAGTGTTTGTATCATCTACAAGATCAGTCTTATTAGTAGTATCAAACCAACGGTTAGGCGTTACGTCTGCATCGCCGATGTTTGCCTGAACTGCATTTCTCTGTGAAGTTGTTTCGCTAACAGCGTTATTTATTTTTGTTACCTGAGCCTGAAGAGCTTCAATTTCAGCCGCAAGCTGAGAAAGCTCGCTGTTTTCTCCGGCACCTTCAAGAATATTCCACTTGTCGAAATAATATCCGCTGTCGGGAGTTGCTTCAAGAGTTACGGTAACTATATCCTCAACGCTGACAACCGAACCGTCGGAAACAACGATATAGGAGTCGCCGTAGATTGTACCGCCCTTGATCTTGCCGTGCTGCGAAGCAAGAACTTTAATAGTGTATATAGCCTTGCCCTCGCCGAGCGAGTTGGACGAGCCGATGAGGGTGGTGTCTCTGTCAGTATCGTCGAGAGCGTTGCCGACGGGAATGTCGGTGGGCTGAGTGCCGATAGCTCCGCCTGCGAAAAATTCTGCATTATTACCGTCATCATCGGTGAAATACATTCTTATATTATCAAGATCGGAATAATCGAAGTAAGTCGGAACGCCTTCGATGTCGCCCTGATAGTCGCCGCTAAGGGGTGTGTAAAGCTCGCCGGAAGAATTCTGAACAACTGCGGGCTTGCTGAAGTCTGCGGTTGACTCGGTGCCGTCGCCGGCAAGAACGTTACCCATTACGTATGCCGCGAAGAGTCCGTCGGTATCGTTTGAGCAATCGTTAAGAGTTGCTGTACCGCCCGCAGTTGAGCCAACGATTGAATTGTAAACCGTAACGTTAGTTCCCTTATAGATACCGATATCGTTTGATGTAATTGCTCCGGTTGACTTGTTGATATAGTAGTTGTTGGCAAAAATGCTGTTAACAGCCTTAACCGTGCAGCCGTTAACACCGATAGCACC
>JAEEGL011063968.1_pt1 | contig 14093 bp, 1 predicted proteins | sample 9134231 | NCBI WGS metagenome assembly JAEEGL01 (sample SAMN16246548, study PRJNA631951) | gut metagenome | biome: gut microbiome; feature: rumen; material: fiber-attached | host: Bos | place: Iran: Karaj | collected 2018-10 | reverse complement strand
CCCCAATCCCCAATCCCCATATATTAAATTGATTAAAAAATAAATTAATATAATATTTTAATTTTATATAAATTTAAAAAAATATAAAGCTTTAATTAATAAAATATTTAAAAAAATGAATTTCTTTTATTTTTAATTTTATTTATCCAAAGTAATTTTAATATCTTTATTAACAAAATATTCTTCTTGTCGATATTTATCACAATCAAATTTAATTTCCAAATAACCCAAAGGTTCATTAATTTCATATATTTCATCTTTATTATCCTCAGCAAAAGGTATTTCCAATTTGCAATGTTTTTTATAATATTTAATTTTAGTTTTTTGTATTTCTTTAACTTCTTTTGTTTCCTTAATTTTAACTCCTTCAGTTTCATCAATTTTTTCCTTTTCTATAACAATTTTTTTTTCTTTTTTATTAAATTCATTCTTTTTTTCTTTTTTTTCCTCGATTTCTTCTTCTTCATCGTCATCACTTTTTTCTTCTCTGTTCTCATTTTTTAAATCCAGTTTAAATTCTTTAATTTCATAAGATACAACAATAACAGGTAATAATTCATAAATTTTATTATCACTATTTAACTCTTTCTCATCTAATTCTCTAAATACTTTAATATCTTTACTATTTTCTTTATGGCCTTTGAATCCTTTTAATTTAAAGCCTTTAATAAAAATAAAATCATTTCCGAAATTTGTGCGACGATATTCATCAATTTTTTCTTCGTCTATTTCTTCTAAAGCTTCATATTTTGTTAATTTGAAATTTAATTTTATTTTATCTGAGCTTATTATTCTGTTGCTTTTTTCTGATAATTTTTTTTGGAAATATATAGGTAATAATGTCATGAATAATTTTTCGTCGGAAAAAATGGATAAATCATATACATTTAAAAATCCGTCTGATATCCATTTATTAAATTCACCAAAAATATATTTAATTCTTTTAAGCCATGAATCAATATCTTTATATTTAGAATTATTGAACTTTGATAAAGACCATTTTTTCGGGACTTTATTGTTATTTATATCTTCCATAATTTCCTGATATTCTTCAATAAAGAACATATTTCCTTGAATTATCGACATTATATTGGACATATCTGCATATAATAAATTTAAGAAATTATTATAATTATTTATTTCTTTTGTTAAGCATTCATCTAAAGGATTAAATAATTCATTATATTTATTTATTTTGAATAAAACATTATTTGCTTCGGTGGTATTTAACATATCAGGTAATAATTTTTTAAATTCTGATATTTTTTCAATAATTTTAGCTACATCTATTTTATTTTTAATTATTTTAATATCATAAGTATTATCAGTATTAATATTAATAATATTATCATTGAATTTATTGACGCCTTTATTCTCAATTTTTTCATAAAAATCTATTATTATTTTTTTAGTTTCATTATCACATGTAAATTTAGAAACACCATATAATAAAGAATAATACTGTTCATTAGGTATATTTTCTAATTGCTCTAAAAGAGCACTTTTTGGTATGCAGAATTTCGGCCCAGCATTGCTATTATTATTATTGTTGCTATTATTTTCATTTTCGGAAATAATTGTATCATTATTAATAGGATATAATTTTTCATCGATATTCATAAGCATGAAATCTTCATATGCGAATAAAATATCTTTTTTCATAAAGGAAGAACTGTTATATATATTTTGTAAAAAGTTTTCTATTTTTAAAACATCATTTTGTGTAATTAATTTAGAATAAATAAAAGCATCATTTATAATTTTAATTATAGATTCATAATTAAATCCAAAAATATTATCTAAATTATGTAATTCTTTCTGTTTTTCTTCTATCAAAGAATTCATCACATCATTAATATAATTTAAACATTTAAAATATTCTTTCCTAGCGTAAGCAAAAGGTATTTTCATGATTTTCGAATTTATTGTACCATATTGAATTAAAACAGTATATATAATTGTGAAAAATATATATAATTTTTTGATATAATATGCACTTATATTATTAATTGAAGAATTCATCATTAAATTAAAAATATCTAAAGGTGTTTCTTGGATTAAATCTATTAAAAAGTTTTTCATTTGTGTTAATAATTTAATATCTCTGTTAATAAAATAACAAGAAGAGTATAAATAATTCGGAAATACATGACTATTATCTATTAATATAATTAATTTAAAGTTTTCATGCAAAAATGTATTTTTGTCTTTAATATCATCGATTAATTTATTTATAGCCTCTTTTACTAAATTGAAATTTTTTATAAAAATAATACCACCATTTTTCATACTACTATGAATCGAGTCTAATTCATTATTACTAAATTCGACTTTATTAGGAGATATTTCCTTAAAACCAGCATTATCATTTAATATCATATTTTCTTTTCCTTCAGCATTATTCACCGTACTATGTTTAAATTTTTTCATATATAATTCTTTAATTTCTTTTTGATAAATAATTTCTCGATCTTGTTTATCTATTAATATTATAGGCTTTCTTTCTATACTAATATTTTTGATAAAAACTTCATCGAAAGTATATGTCTTTTTCAATACGATTTTTTGCTTATCATCGTCGTCATCATTTAATTCTTCTTTGTTATTTATTATATAAGGATTATCTTCATTATTAATTATATCTTTTATTGTGCATGTTATTAAAGTATCACTTAAATGTGGTTTTAGTATCGAAAAAAATGTGAACTTAGTAAAAGGATTTACAGTGCTGGATAAATCTTCATCCATTAATCTGAATTTTGTTTCTATGATGATTTCTTCTTCTGATAAATAATTTTCCCATTCTGGAATGTGGTGCTCCATGTGGTCAATTAATATGGCGAAAATATATGAAGAACAATCGTTTATTTGTCTTAGGCAATTCCATGTAAAATTATCTACTAATGTTATTGGGGATTTATAATTATAAGTTCCAGAATCTAAATTTTTTTCGAAATATATTTTTTGAATGTTGCATATTATTTTTTTGAATTCTGAAGGAATTTCGTCCTTTTGTTTTAGACCGAAAAATAATAAAAGTAATAAGATATATTTTTTTGTGTTTATATCATAAATTTGTTCTATTTTATTATATAAAAATATCACCAACTCAGGCGCGTTTTCTTTTTTATATGTTGGATATTCATCTTTACTCTTTTTTAATGCTTCTAATTCCCCTTCTAAAATTTTTTGCTCATCCTTTTCTTTTTCTTCTTCGCCATCCCCTTCACCATCACCATCGCCATCTCCATCATTTTCATTTTCGAAACTTTGCTCATTTTGCTGCTCTTCGTTATAATCATCCTGCTGTTTTTTATCTTTATTTTTGTCTTTTTTTTTCAAATTTTTTTCCAAGTCGAATTTATCTCTAAAGAATTCTTTTATTAAATCGGAGATATAATCTATAGGTAACATATATAATACATCAGAATTAAAAAATGTATGCAATAATTTATATATTTGACTTCCATCATCACTGATGCAATCATATCTTCTTAATTGTTCTTTATAAATATTTAATCTTATTTTATTTAATTTTATTTGTGTATTCAATGTACTATGATTCATGGCTTCAATTTTATATTTATCCAACAAATTCTGATTATAATCAAGTTTTTCCAAATCATAACTCAAATCTATTTTTTTATTATAATCCAACAATTTTTTTTCTATTTCAAGCAATCTAAATTCGTCTTTATTTAAAGTATTTTTTGCTTTTAATTCTGTTTGATATAATGTCAGATTTTGTTCTTTGCATATGGCTTTATAAATATAATCTTTAATGATATATTTTGGACATTTAAAATTAATTATGTAACAATTATCAAAAGCTTTGGGATTTATTTTTGAATGTGGATTGGATTTAATAAAGTATAATTTAAATTTTGGAGATTTTATCATTTTTTTATTTTTTATAATATAACTATTTTTACCAGTTTCTGCATTATAAATAAATTTCTCAGTGATTAAATTTTCCATAATATTATAAATACCTTCTTCACATTGTTCAATAAATAATATATTACCACTACGCATCGCTGTTTCAATTTTATCAAACATATCACCTTGCTCATTTAATCCTATATAATTAGTTCTTCCTATAGCTTTAGGCGCTTTTCTTTCCAAAAATGTCGAAATAATATCACAACACATATGATTTTCATCTAAGATATAAGGTATACGATCTTTCATTATGTACATCATAGTAAAATTATCGGCTAAAAATTCATCATATTGTCCTATTGATGAACAAAATTCGTTATCTTTTTCCGAACTATCCATTATTTCTAAAAATATAGAATGAATCTCTATTTTTTTTATATTTTGAAGACCTAATTTTTTCTCGAATGAATATAAATATTCTTTATATTGTTTACGACATTTATATGTCAAAGGTGGGGCGAAAAATATGTAAAAAGATATAACCATTAAATAAAATTCGAAATTATTAAGAATTATATCTATATTTTCTTTACGTATTTTCCATACTTCTAATTTTTCTGTCGCTGTTGTAACAAAAGACGAAAAACAATCATTCATTGCTTTTAATTTCAATAAATGATCATTTATAGTTCCTTTTTTGGCTTCATTATCTATCATTATTTTATCAATTTCAGCAATATCATTATCAATTAAATTAACTTCTTGTATTACTGCTTTTATTTCATTCTGATTTGATTCTATATCACTCTTTATTTTATTAATTTTTTCGATTATATCTTTCTGCTTTTCTAATTCTTTATAATAATTTTTACACATATTGAAAAAATCGCATAATGTTGTACATACTTTAAAAGGCTTATTATATTTATTATCCCCGGCGTTAAATTCTGCACTGTTAGTTATATCTTTTGTTATATTTAATAATTTTTTTTTGTCTTTGTTTTTTGGAGGACTTGCGTTTATTAAATTTTTGATTAATTTCACGTCTAAATTTTTTTTTATTACGTCCCATGAATCGCACGGCTCTCCTAATGCTTCGCATATTTTTGTAAAAATTAATTTTCCTAAATTAAATGAATCCCACGTATTTTTAATTTCAGTGATATCATTTGCCCCTACTCGATTTAATTGATTTGCGACTTTATTTATGGCTTCTTCAAATGGTGATAAAACTGCTTCTAATTGATTTTGTTCATCTTTTAAATTATTATTTAATTCAGCCACGACTTTATCTAAATTTTGTTTTTTTGTTCTTCCTGCATTTTTTTGCTTCTGTTTTTCAGCCAATATTTTCTTTTGTTCATCATTAAATTTATCTAATTCCGCTTTTTTGGGATTTGCTTCTTCTATATCTGTATTAGCTCTTTTCATCAAAACTTTAACACTATCAATAATAGTAAAAGCTTCGTTATATTTATTTTGTCTTTCTTTTAAAATATTTTTATATTCATTATATTTAGAGCCAAAAAATTCAATCACATCACAAAAATTTTTTTGATTCAAAAAAATTCTACCACCCCCCCCTATACGTCCGGAATTTTTCAAAAACGGGGACCATGAATTTGTATAATTAAAAATTTCTACAAACGCTTCGGGTAATTTTGTCCTTAATTCATCTTTTAATTCAAAATTTTTATAGCTTATACCCATAAAAGATACCATATCTTCTTTTTTCCATCCATGGAAATAAACCACATTTAAATGCTTACCAATTGAAGGATAATTGCAATATATATCTAAATATTGCTTGCTTTTAGGTACTACATCAAAACATATAGAAATATTTTTACTTAATCGTTCCATGGTTTCTTCTTCTGTTATATCTCCATAATTTTGGACATCAATGAAAGCAAAATTATTTATAATTTCTTTGTAATCGATTAATTTGAGCACAGTTTCTTTGACATAACTTGCAGTTACTGCAGAAGGAATATATAACACACTTCTTTTATTTTTATGAGTGGCATTAACTAACAATGGTACTATAATTTGTGAGATAAATTGTGCTTTTGTTTTATTGGTATCAAAAAAGAATGAATTATCTATTTCCATAATTTCTATTTCAGCCAAGAAACATGCTAATTCAAAAATGCCTTTTTTACCGGTATATTCTTTTCCAATCAAAATTAAATTCTGATTATTTTGTTCAAAATTTTTCAAAATTTGAATTACATATAATAAATTTTTATCAGTGATTTTTAAATAATGTTTATTTTTGATATCTTTAGCTCGATAAAAAATATCTATTTTAGATTTAATAAAATCTATTAAAATTTGTTTATTATTAACGAAGCATAATTCTTTATTTTTTTCGGGATTATCTCCATTAAAATTATTAAAATCAGTGCAGAAAATATAATCTTCATTATTATCCCATTTTTCAGTATAAACATCCTCCTTAGTTAATTTATCCTGTTTAAAAACAGAACTATAAGCTTCACAAATTTTATTTCTGAAAATATCTCTATCTTTTTTTTTATTTAATTTACTTTCATATATCATAGTACTTTCATAAAAAAATATTTTTTTTAAATAATCAGGAAAATCATTCTGTTGTTTGAAAGAAAAATCATGTATAGATTGAATAATTTTAATAACATCACGTATACCGAATCTCGCCTGTAATTTTTTTGGTTCTTGTTTTATTTCTTGTTTAATAAAATTATAAAGCTTCATAGAAGCCTGTAAATATTGATTAGCTGTGATACCTGATGTATTAGGAATATATTGTCTTAAATGGAATTCTAAACTTGGTTTAAATATTGATATGAAGTAATCATCGGATGTTACAAATGTTATTAGTAATAAATTATTCATAAATCTATTAAATTCTTCATCATATGGATATCCAGAAATATTTCCGCAACAACATAAGCAAAATTTCTTTAAAAATCTGTTTTCATTATTCTTTGAATCGTATACGTATTTATGTTGTGATATTTCTCGTAAAAATTCTAATAAATATGATGTACCATATTTATCTTTTTTTATATTCATATTTAAATCATCAACAAATAAGCATGTTTCTTTTAGAAATTGATCACCGAATAAATCACGTTTTATTGAAGTGATATTTTTAAAAATATATTCTTCGACTTCTTCTCCTGATTTATTATATGAATTGATTATTTTAATTTTTTTGACTTCTAATTCTTCTTCCTCTTTTTTTTCTAATAAAGTCTGAACTAATAATTTTTTTCCACTATTTTCTTTCCCATTCAAATAAAAAGCTATATTTAAATCAATTAATTTCGAGCATATCCAAAAATATGGAATCGTTTCTTGCGTATGAATAAATACATTTCCATAATTAAATTTTTGTCCTTTTTCGAAATTGATATTATAATAAGGCTCTTTTAAAATATTAGTCCATAATTCGAAATCATTAGTAGTTTCATCGATATAATAATCAAATATTGGTCCTTTTAAATCATCTGCTTTAAATATATCAGAAATTAATTTTTCTATTTTTTGTTTTATGACAAAATTTGATAATAAATTAATAGTCCAAGCGCAACTGAATATAAATATCGATAAAGAACATTTTTTTATAATTTCAATTTTTGGCGTTACATTAAAATTCCTTCGACCTATTTTCACATCTTCGAAATTAAACATAGGAAATATTGAATCAAATATTGTCATTAATGTTTTTAATATATAATTATGACTCAAATTAACACTGGTGAGTTTATTATTTTCTATAAAATCTTGAATTCTTGGGAAATAATTCTCGAATAAACCACGAATATAATTTTTTAAAGTGGCATTTTCAATAATTTTTTTATTTATTTCAATCCAATTATATAATATCGACTCCCATGCATTTTTTTCCTGAGAGCAATATAAAATTATTTGTTTTGTTAAAAATGAGGGGGGGGTGTTTTTTAAATTCATAGTTTCATAAAATAGTTTAAAATTATTTCTAAAATTAATTTTATCGCCATTTGCCAAAGTCAAAAAATTTTCTTTGTCGTAAAAATTATTCAAATGCTCAATCCAAGTATCATCAATTTGACCATCTAAAATAATACTTTTATAAATTTTTTCATGTTCAATATTATTCTTATCTTTTAAAAAAATAGTATTAGCCTGTTGCTCTTCTTCCTTTTGATATTCCTCTTCCAAAGTTTTGAATTTTTTTGATAAAAATTCTGGGCTTAATTCTGCGTCTTCTTCTAAAATTTTATATCCGATAAATGACGAATAATGTTCATTTAATTTTTCTAAAATTTCTTTATTCTCTTCATCGAACATTGATATCATGTTATAAAAATAATTATTATAAAATCTGTAGGCACGTTCGATTTTATTTTCGGCAAAAAATGTGAAAACTTTTTTGCTTTTTGGATAAATATGTATATTTAAAATTTTAGCGTATTTAGCTTTGTTTTTGTTGTATAAATTAACACTGACTTCATGCAATAAATTTAATAAAATTGTTTTTCCTGACATCGGCTCTCCACATATGACAAAATTATCAAATTTATTTATAGCATCATATAAATATTTTATATTTTCTTCTAAATAATTACTTTTTATTTTATATTGACTAAATACTTCTTTTAATGCATCATTAATTATTTTTTCTTCTTCAGTTTCAACAATTTCTTCATTGCTTTCATTCAAATTTTTATTTTCGACAATATCAACTTTATAATCTTTCATTTCGAAAACTTCATTCAAAAATTTACGAAAGTCTTCGTTTTCTTCTTCGTTAAATAAATGATAAAATATTTCTTTTAACAAATTTCTGATATAAAGTTTATAATCTTTTTTATCTATAGTTAATATATTTTTATTAATATCATCAGATATTTTAGTAATAAATTGAAAAATTAAATTTTGTTTTTTCAATATACTCATTTTACTTGAAATGTAGTTTAATATATAAATAATTTTATTCATAATTTCCTCATGGTTTTCGAATCCATAATTATTCAAAATTTCGTTCAAATAAAATTCATAATCAATCTTCGGTAAAGCAATATGTCTATAATAATTTTTAATCACTTTTGGAATACTATCTTTATCATACGGAATATAATAAGATAATTCCCTATAAAAAAATATATTTATTTTAACCATAGATTTCTCCTCATTTCCAATAAAGTCATCTTCTTCGACACCACTTGTTTGCATTATCCGGTAAATTTCAGCTATTCTATTAGCTAATATTTCTATTAATTCAAATTTAATGTTCTGACATTCATCAATACATAACCAACAGTCTGATTTTTTATTTGCTAAATAAATTCGATTAAATGCTTCTAGATCGAAATATGATGTGGCATAACAATAATTTATTCTTTTACCACATAAATTTGCTAATACTTTAAATGTTTCTTTTTTTGTTTCATTATTTAAACCATAGATATAAAAAGGAATTTTATAATTTATCGTTTGAGCTAATGATAAGTACATTCTTTCACTTTCTGGCATTATTAAAAAATTGTTTTGTAACCCTACGTATTCATACCCGTATTCCAAAGTAAAAGATAAAAAGTGCAACATAAAAGAATCATTCTCGATTTTAGGTATGATTAATTTTACATAATTGAAATCATTAGTTGAAGTGACATCTTCCCTTATCAAGTTTTCTATTATTGTTTTATTATAGTTCAATAAGAAAATTATATTTAATAATATACGTCTTTGAATATTCGTGATATCATCTTTTTTAATTAATTCGAAATATTGTACAATTCTGTCATCTTTTATTTCGTTATATAAATCAAACATTTTATCGAAAGCTTCGTCTGCTTGAACCAAAGCTTTTTCTAAATTATCCATACTTAAATAAAACATGCAATTAAATATCCCTTGCGCTAAATTATCTTTATTTAAAATTAATTCATTTATTATTTCTTTTGGTTTTTTATTGCTTTTTGATTTTATACTTGCTTCATATTCTTTTTTGAAATTTTTAAAATTATCTTTCAATTTCCTTACTAAACATATTTCTAAAAATTCTATTAATTCTTTCAATGTTCTATTTTTAGCATATTTTATCTGAATATCCTCATCATCCACTGTTTCAAATTTAATAAAATCATCCTGATCATCACCAATATTTATAGTCTTAATCCAAGGGTACATTTTACATATCATTTTTTGTTTCACTTCTTTCGATTCTTTTTCGGTATATAATTCATTTAAATCATTATTATTCAAAGCATATAATTTAGGTATTTCATTTCTTTTTAAATCAAAGAACTGCGATATTGCTTTGTATTCTTTTTCGTATGATTGCATTATGTAATTCAAAATGCTCATTTGTTTTTCGTATACGTGGTCTAAAAATTTCTGGATACTTCGATTATCTTTCCAGTTATTCAAAAAATTTTTGCGCTGATTTTCATTAAGTAATCTTTTATGCTCTGCTTGCATCGTTTTCATAAAATCTTGATTTTCCATAAGACCTGCACTTCTTTGAATATATTTTTGATAATAAACAAAATGAGTCAAAAATTTGTAATACTTATTAAATTCTTGTGTGAGTCTATTTAATTGTTCGTATACACAGCCATAGTATTTATTAAGATATATTTTATTCAACATTTGTAAATTATCTTCAACGAATTCGAACTCCTTATCAAAGTCTGATTTATTATACGTGGATAAAACTGGGATATTTCGAGGATAAAAAGCGTCTTTTACTGATTTGATTAAATCATGCAATCGACGCTCTTCGTTCGCTCTGAAATTTAATTCAGTAATGTCTGGTACTTTTTCGAATATATTTGGCAATGATTTCATTTCTTCTACAGTCAAAGGATGGTCTTCTTTGATTTCTATTTTTAAAATATCATTTAAAATACCTAATAAATGTGGTACTAATAAAATATTTTGATTTTGAATAGCTTCAATTACAGGTAATAATTGCTCATAAAGTTGTACTCTTTTTTTTAATTCCATAGGCACTTGTGGTATATCTATATCTACAATTGCTACCTCGCATAAATCTAACCACTTTTTAATTAATTGTTTCATTTCAGTCAAATTTATTTTCATAACTTTTTCATTTTCCCATTCTCTTCCTTTATCTTGAAACTCTTTGACACTATTCCATAAATTCATTTTTAATTCTTGTTCATACACTAGGTTATCCAAATTTTCAAAATTGCTTTTCATTGTTTCATCTAACTCTAAATCTTCTTCCTGTTGTTGATACTTTTCTTTCATCATAAGACTTTTTTTTATTTTGAGGGAATTTTCTTCTAAATAATCAATGGCATTAAAAGGGTCTTCATTGTATGTATTTAAAACATCGTTGTTTAATTCGACCATCATACCCTTTATTTGATCATCGAATTTTGTTATTTCATTTTTTAAATCTAATCTGAATTGCTGTATATTATTATCAATAAAATAACTCGTTGAATCAAGTTTACGATCATATTTCACTGATATATCTTTTAATTCAATGATTAATTTATTATCATATTCTTGTAATTTTATTTCCTTATTAGAATCTATTATCGTCTGTAAATCTAAAATATCATTGGACATATCTTCATGTAATTTTTTTTCTTTATTGCAGGCTTCGACCGCCTTTTTTAATTTAATGAAACTTTCGACATCGGATGGATTTACAGACAACTCATTTAAATGTGAACTCATTCTTTCAATAGAACTTCGCATTTTTGAGGCTAAAACATTAGGTATTACTTTATTCATTTTTTCGATCCACTGACGGGGGGCATCAGAAACCATTTCAAGAAGATCATCTAATTGAAATTCAAAAATACCTATGTTAATTATTGGTTTTATTGTTTTTACTACTTTTTCTTTTTCTTGGAATTCTATGAGTAATTCTTTTAATTGTGTCGGGGTTGAATTTTTTTCTAATTCGGTGAAACTTATTTTAGAATTTTTCAAATAATTTTCTAATATCGGACGCAATTTATCCACCTCTTTATTTAATTCTTTATGACATAATTCAAAATTTTCTCTTAAAGCTTCGAATAAACTAGCAATATATTCCGTTTCTTTTAACCTACTGTTTAAATTAGCATTTTGATCTATGCTTACATCGAAAACTTCTTCATAACATGACATATATTTTGGAAATTCCTGAGGTTCTATGAAATTTTTTTTGTAAATGACGGTATAAATAGTTTCTTGAATGAAGTTATCAAAAAGAGCTTCATAAATTAATTTAATAGAAGGATTATAATATATTTTATCACTCATACATAAAATTTTAGTAATTATCATAGGTGGATCGACCCATTTATTTAAATAACATTCATACAAACGTTTAAATTTTTTTACTAACAGTTCAAGACTGTATTGAATAGTTTCATATTTTGCTTCATTGAAAATATAATCCATTACTCTTATATAACGTAATAATTTTTTATAGTGTGTTTTTCTTGTGGCATCTTGTGCATACGGTATTGCATTCTTGATAAAATTTTGAATATTTATTTCACTTTCTTTATCTTTATTTTTTACTTTATTACTGTTACTATTGCTATTACTTGCATTATCTTTATTTTGCTCTGAATTAGTTTTATCTTCTGGATTTACCATGGTATTATCATCTAATGTTATTTTCTTAAGTAATTTATATTCTTGATAAGAATTATTACATGAAGCTGATATTATGTTTTTGACTATCGTTCTAAAATTGTTCACTTTTTTATCAGTTTGGATTAAATTATATTTATGCAATTCATTAAATTTATTTAATAAAACTGACATGGTTAATTTCATATCAAAAATATTAAAAACTTTCATTGGCTTTAAGGCACTTCTTGTCTCGAGAATACCACTTAATAAATGTTTATCTACAAAAAAAAAATTTTTTTTTAATTTTTCAGTGTAATATTGCCGCTTTGTTTTTTTATAAAAACGACGCCATGAATCAAATAATTTCGCGTTTCTGAAATTTTTAAAAAGAGGAATCTGCATTAATAATTTATATTTATTAAAATTATCGATCCATTCTTGAATCGAGAATACCACAGGGACACCTTTTTGATAATGAAGAACAGTATTTTTTGAAATAGTTATATATTCCACGGTGCTAACTTTTTTTTTAATTGGTTCTAATTTTTTTTTCCTGAGTTGGACTTGATTTCCAGAAATTTTCGATTTCTTATTAATATCTTGATATGAACATAGTATGAAATCAACAGGGCCTCCTGCTCGTTTAGCATAAAGGAAATCATTATCTTTTAAATATAAATGTTTATTAAAAGTGGAAAAATCGATTAATTTATCTTTTTTTTTTTGTTCTAAAGAAGTAATTTTGGGTGCTTTTGGTGCTATTTGTGTTAAAGCCATGTTTAAATTTTCATTTTGACTCGTAGGGAAACTTTTTGGTTGGATTTCAGAAGACTCTTCTTCGTTTGTTATTATCATTAATTCCTTTGGGACTTTTTTTTGAAAAGTCATTAAATTAAGATCTTTTTCTTTTTCTTTATATTTACTATCTTCTCCTGTTGGATAAGATATATAATTAGTTTGAGTATATTGCTGAGGAGATAAATAATTATTTCTAGGCATTGTTAAAGCCATATTATCAACAGTTTCTTGAACGTATAATGATTTTACTAATTTTTCACCATCTTTTCGAATTTTATCTTTGCTAAAAGCAAAATTTTCAGTGGTAGCGTAGGTCAAACTTTTTGTAGGCTCGAATCCTTTTTTTATTTTTCTTCTGTCAACTAAAACAGGAAAATGAATTAAGTCGCCAATATCTGGAGGTATATTTTTTGATGTTTCCCAATTTTGCATAATCACGTTACCTAATGTTCTGTTCATATTTTTCTTAAATTGGCCTTGAGGACTTGTCATTCCCATTGGACTGAAGCCTCCTGTTTGCATCGTTGGAAGTGATGAGTATTCCGTATTAGTTTTTGTGATGTCGGTTTTTATGCGAAAACCTCGACTTTTTGTTTCGGAAAGTTTTGTGTTTAATGATTCGATGGGATCAAGGTATAGTTTGTTTAGGAAAGATTTCTTTTCGGGATTTAATTGATTACTGTTTTTTGTTGTATTTGGAGACTTAAATGAATTAGTGTTCATTTTGGTTTTATTAATTAAAATTTAAGTTTATTTATATTTAAATGGATGAATAATTAATTATTATTATTTAAAATATAACTTATATTTTAATTCTAGATGGGGATTGGGGATTG
>JAEEGL016076798.1_pt1 | contig 14094 bp, 11 predicted proteins | sample 9134231 | NCBI WGS metagenome assembly JAEEGL01 (sample SAMN16246548, study PRJNA631951) | gut metagenome | biome: gut microbiome; feature: rumen; material: fiber-attached | host: Bos | place: Iran: Karaj | collected 2018-10 | reverse complement strand
CCACCAGCAACCTGCCATACAACGTCACAGCCTGCTTTTACTAAGTCATCAGTGATTTCCTTACCAACACCTGGGTTAGCGAAGAAGCCAGTTGATACCTTATCAGAAGCATAACGTACATAGTATTCCTTGCCTTCAGCTTCAAGGATCTGGCACCAGCCACCAATGAACTGGTCCATAGCCTGGTTAGACATACCAACAACAACGCCGACCTTGTTAGTCTTTGTTAATGCTGCTGATAATGCGCCAACAACATAACCTAAGTCGTCTAATGCGTAAGTTACACAGTAAACGTTGCTAGGGATTTCTGTCCATCCTTCTGGTAATGAAGAATAGTCAAAGTTCATGAACATCTGATCTGGATATCTCTTTGCAGCAGCAAATAAGAATTCTTCATAAGAGTTGTTACCACTTACTACGAGGTCATATTTGCCATCTTCGCAGTATTCATCAAATGCTGCATCCCAAGTAGCCTTTTCCTGAGTGTTGCCTACTTCTACTAATTCAACTTCTACCTTGCCGGCAAACTGTGTCTTAGCAGTTTCAACGCCTCTGGCTAATGTGTCGAAGTATGAGTTGTCGCCTGTGAATGGTAATAAGACTACAACCTTCTTTACATCATCGGCTGGTTTAGGTGTGTCGCCGCCGCCTTCTTTTCCGCATCCTGCGAATGAGAAAGCCATCAGGACAACCAGTAAAATTGTGAGTAATTTTTTCATTTCATTTCTCCCTTTCTTTACTCTATCTTAAATTGACCATGCAATTTAAAACCACTGATGGTAACCTTTCCGGTTTCAATGTAAATTCCTGCGATTCCCCTGCATCTAACTACAGGCACAGTAAAACGGAGTTCATACTCATTTACATTACACTTTATTGTACCATTACACATGTTAACTTTCAATGTGAGATTGGATGTTTTAGAAATCCCCAAAGGTACTTTTTCCAGTATTTTAATATCATTATCTTTTCTGATCAGAACGATATCGTTTTCACAGATTCCCACAGCCGTGAAATGATTATAACCGGTGCAGTCAAACACCAGATAACAGTTATTGCTTTCCTCCAGAACAAAATTCATTTCTCCTTCCCGGAAATCAAAATCCATCGATCCGGTAGTAATCAGGGCGTGTTCTTCAGAAACACCTGTCAGACCTTTTTTTGAAAGACTCCAGCTGCCGCTGTGAGGTACCATTGCACGGATATTATATAAAGTATCCCCTGCATATCGCGGTCCATAGCCGTCATACTTATAATGCGTAAAATCAATATCAATATTACTCTGATTAATGATTCTGTAATCCTTCACTGTTACGTTATCTTTAAACAGCAGACCGAAACGGTGAACGGTTCGGTTAACAGCCTCAGGGATCTGCAATCTAACGGTTCCCGTTCCAGCATCTCCTTTGAACCTGTGCCCCTCACAGTCATCCGCAAAGACGGCTGCTTCTCCATCAACATCAAATTCCAGAATGTCACCTGGATAAACGATCGGACTGTAGACAGGATCATAACGGGCATCGTAGACATCTTCCGGCAGATAATATGCATATTTATAAAGTTCAGGCCCCTGCGCTGACAGTTTCCCATTTGCAACCCTGAGCGATCCATCACTGAAGAACCCTTCTGTAGCATATGGCAGACAGAAATGACTTGATTCAGGCATTTCAAAGCCTTTCAGTTTCATGGCCAAAGCCGCAAACAGCCAGGCTGACTGCGAGACGGTCTGAATATTCAGATATCCGATGCAGCTTGAGGCATTAAGAACATCATTTATCGGAGTGATCCATTTTTCCTCAATGCCTTTTAAACCAACCAACGCTCCCATGATGGAGCCGACATTGCCGGCTGTACAGTCGGTATCCCAGCCTGACTGTACCAGCATGCACATGGTTTTACTGAAATCGCCTGCCCCATAGCACATCGCCATGATCATAAGTGCAGTATTAGGTATTATGTGACATACACCGGGATACTTATCATAGCCATAGTTCTCAAAAATGTAATTAAGGCAGTCATGCCAATTATCTGGATTCTCATCATAGAATCTTATAATGTCTCGGCAGACCTTCCGATATTCCATGTCAGGATCTAGATGATTTAGTGCTTTACTTATTACTGTATAAATGTCTTTTTCACTGTAGGCATAAACAATGGCTGCAGCTACGAAAGCCGCACCTTCCAGGCCGTTAGCGTCATGTGTTACACTGGCTGCCTTACGGGCCAAGGACACTGCCAGCTCAGGATCATACCCGGCTACAAAGCCCCAGCAGTCTGAAAAGATCTGCCCTCCAATCTGTTCGGCAATCGCAATGCCATTGGTTTTACTGGCACCGCTTAATGGGGCTTTAATGCCGTTTTTCAGATTCTCATATGCTGTGTGTTCCGTAGAAACACCAGGTCCGCCCCACCAGAAAAACCCGGAATATTCCTGGATATAATTAAGAAAGGTATTGCCTATATCCTCCCGGGTCACATCATTTTTATCAAGCAGGCTGCGGACAAAGAACAGCGGTCCGTTGGAATCGTCATCAGCCGCAAAAATACCGTAATCACAGACATAGCCGGTGATTTCAGGATACTTTTCTCTTATTTGAGAGTAGCTCCAACCTTCTATCGGAGCACCAAGACGGATGCCGATTATCTTTCCCAGCCAGCTGCTGTAGGTTGTTTCAAGATATTCTCTGTATGTGGAATTATCTAGTTTTTTCATTATTCCTGAATGCCGTAAAGCTTTGAATACTTCTCAGTCAGATAATCTACGTAGTAATTAGGATCAAAAGGCTCTCCGGTAGCGATCTCGATCTGTTTCTGCGGCAGATACAGACCGCCATACTGATGTATGTGTTCCTTTAACCAGTCCTTGATCGTCTGGAATTCATTGTTATGCATGCAGGCTTCCACATCAATATCCTTCCTCATTGCTGCCATGAATTGCGCAGCATAACCGCTGCCTAAGGCATAGGTCGGGAAATAGCCGAAGCTGCCGCCTGACCAGTGAACATCCTGCAGAATGCCTTCAGAAGCCTTCTGCGGTCTGACGCCCAGATATTCTTCATATTTGTCATTCCAGATCTGTTCCAGATTATTGACATCTACGGTTCCATTGAAAATGCCCTTTTCAATTTCATAACGGACCAGAATGTGCAATGGATATGTCAGTTCATCTGCTTCCGTTCTGATCAATGAGCAGACAGAAGCATTGGCTGCCTTGACAAAGGCTTCCTGATCAACGTTTTTCAACTGTTCAGGGAACAGTTTTACAGCCTCCGGATACAGATTATCCCAGAAAGCCATGTTTCTGCCCAGATAGTTTTCCATCAGACGGGACTGTGATTCGTGCATCCCGCTGCTGATGTTGTCAAAGACATATGTATCAGCCAGGTCATCTCTGATCTGGTAGTTATAGGTTGCATGTCCCGCTTCATGAATGACTGAGAAAATGGAACTCAGAATATTGTCTTCATAATAATGAGTGGTGACACGGACATCGTTCTTGCTCATGGCTGAGGTAAACGGATGTTCGGTTTCACCTAATACGCCTGCTTCCAGGTCAAACTTCATGTAGTCAAGGATCCTGTACATGAGCTTTCTCTGCTGATCTGCTGGATAGTGCAGGTTTGTAAATGCGGTGTCGATCTGCGGTGCTGCAGAGATCTTCTTGATCAGCGGTACCAGTTTTTCCCTGATCAGGTCAAAAAACTGATCATATTTCTCTGTTGTCATGCCCGGTTCATAATCTGACAGATAGATATCATATCCCTGCAGATCACTGTGACGGTACTGCAGCATGTCTTTTCTCATTTCGATTATCTTCAGCAGATAAGGTTCAAACAGCTTGTAGTCATTCCTGTTCTTGGCTTCTTTCCAGACAACATTGGCTTTCATGGTAAGTTCGTTGTAAGCCACATATACATCCTTTGGAATGTATCTGAAACTTTCCAGATCCTTTAATTCCCATTTAAGGATCTCTCTGCTGGTTTCATCCAGATCTTCTCTGGCTGCCAGTTCTTCTCTTAAGGCGATATATTCCGGATCAGTCTGCATATCAAAGACTTCACCGCCGATATAAGCCATACGTTCATTACGGTAATCCCGTCCCTTTACCGGGGCAATGGTATCACTGTCATAGTATGTCGTATTCAGCAACAGTTCATAAGCTGATATGATGAACTGTTTTTCCTTATATTTCTTCCATAATTCTTCTGTAGTCATTTATCTTTCCTCCGCGGCTGTAGTGATTCTTGGTATTATCTGCTGCTTGCGGCTCATGACCTTAGGCAGGAACATGTAGCCGTCAACGTTGACCGCGATATCCTCAAAGGCATATCTGACGATCATTTCGTCCTCACCCTTGTACAGCAGATATGATCCCGTACCGTCAATCAGTGAGAATACCATGATGACGATGTTGAGATTGTTGTTCTTGGCAAATTCGGTCAGCAGGTTGTTCATCTTTTCTCTGATGCCGACAATTGCTTCAAAGCTTTCAATGTTATTCTGACCAACAGCTATGTTCTTCTTTCCAATCTTGAACCTCTTCAGGTCATGATGCAGGATCGATTCCATGGTCTTGTTTTTCAGTGAAGCCCCTGCTCTTAAGATGTTAGGGCCTAGTTCTTCAATGTCAAGATGGGCGATTTCAGCCATCTTTCTGCACTGGTCGATATCTTTCTGCGTGCAGGTTACGGAACGGAAGTTAACGGTGTCGGAAATGATGGCACAGCACAGCAGGCCGGCCAGATCTTCCGGTATCTCCACTCCCTTTTCCTCAAATATTTCAGTAATGATGGTTGCACAGCTTCCGGTTCTCTCATTGCGGAAGAATACCGGTGATGCTGTCTTGATTCCGCCGATGCGGTGATGGTCTACGATTTCCAGTATGTTTGCTTCCTCAGCCCCATCCAGCGACTGGGCAAATTCATTGTGATCAACCAGGATCAGATTTCTGGCTGCATGCTTCAGAACGTGGAAACGGGAAAGCAGACCTATTACATGGCCGTGTCTGTCCAGGATAGGATAAGCACGGAAACGGGATTTATTGATCTTGATTTTAACTTCATCAAGATAATCGTCATAATTAAAGGTTGTTAATTCAGTGGTCATGACCATATTAATTGGAACGGCATAGTCCACTTCACGGGAAATCATGTATATGCTCATGTCAGTGAGCAGCAGAGAACACTCATTCGCCCTGGCAAGTTCGGCGATTTTCTCGTCATAGAATGTTCCAGCAATGATGAGTACTCGGGCGCCCTGTTCAATGGCCTGGCGCTGTCTTTCAATATTATCAGATACGATACACAGTCTTTCATTACAGTCAAAATGCTGCCCGCTGACGACATAGATCTTGCCGTTACTGGTATTACCGCAGTTGACAATGATCCTGGCTTCGATGACTTCCGCAATGCTTTCAATAGAAGTATTTTGCAGAAGTTCATTCTTCTTTTTCAGATCGTAGACTATCGGCTCGGTTATATCCGACAAGGTAGCCATACCCAGCAGCTGTCTGTTTTCATCAGTCACAATTACTGATTTCACATGGGATTCCTTCATTAATGTCAGTACCTGCTTGATCTTGTCATCAGGTCTTACCAGTAAGACATCGTCAAATATGATATCCCTGACTCTGGTCTTGATGTCTGATGCCAGAGGCGGCGCAAATTCATTGAAAAGACTGAGGATGTACTCAGTTTCCGGATTGATGTCACCTGCTCTGACAGCTATGGCATCATAGCCAAGCTGCTGTTTCAGATAAGCATAGGCCATTGATGAAATGATGGCGTCAGAATCCGGATTCTTATGTCCTGTAACGTATATTGTATCTCTTGCCATATTGTTTTCCTCTATTCCTATTTTAACTGAATAAAAATATATAAACAACCTCCCCGGCAAACGGAAGAAAGACAAAACCCGGAAAAACGGCTTTTTAAGGTGAAATAATAATAACCATAAATTATAATATTAGTGAGGTAAGAAACTATGAATGATTTACATGAACCCTTCCTGAACAGGGATGCTGATTTCTCTCCATACAGAGACATGGCCTTTGATTTAAGTGCCATGGCCCGCAAGGATATGGCTGTTAACGGTGACAAGGTCATCAATGCCACTATCGGCTCCTTCTTCGGTGAAGACGGTAAAATATTAACTTTCAAAACGGTATATGACAGTTTTGACCGCGTTCCAGCCGGTGATAAGGCACGTTATGCCAGCGACATTCTCGGCAACCCGGATTTCAGAGAAGAGATCTTCAACTGGATCAACAGAAAGAACAACATATCCCTTCCTCACACTGTCATAGCTGCTCCAGGCGGCACGGGAGCCTTATATCTCATGTTTGCCAGCTGTCTGGAAAAAGGTCAGACTCTGCTGATACCTGATATTTTCTGGGGTTCGTATAACCTCATGGCCAAAAAAGAAAACCTCAGGCTTGATCATTACACTCTGATCGACGAAAACAATGAAGTAACTATTGAGGGCATAAAACGGAAATCCGCTGAGCTGATGGAACGTCAGGGCAAGGTCCTGGTGCTGATCAATGATCCATGCCATAACCCTACCGGCATTACGTTAGGTAAGGAAAAATGGCAGCAGCTTATCTCCTTCTTCAATGAGCTCTCAGAAAAAGGACCGGTCATCGTGGTCAATGACGTAGCCTATCTGGACTTCGGTTATGACATTGAAAATGTTACAGACTACATGAGCTGTTTCAATGACATCTCTGATAATGTATTAATTGCCATTGCCTACAGCTGTTCAAAATCATTTACCAGCTATGGTGTCAGATTAGGCGCAGACATACTGCTCTCCAGAAATCAGGAAACCCTGAATCACATGGAAGCTGCTCTCAAGAGAACCTGCCGCAGCTGCTGGAGCAACGTCAACAACGGTTTCATGCATTGTTTCGTTGATGTCATGAAAAACCACAGAGAAGAATACATCAGGGAGAAAAACGAAGCAGTCAGACTGCTGCAGAAGCGCAGCCAGCTGATCATGGATGAAGCCAGAAGCTGCGGACTGCCTGTTTACCCATACAGCGAAGGATTCTTCATTACCATTCACATTGAAGATCCTGACCTGCTTAACAGATACCACAATGCCCTGATCGCCAATCACATCTATACTGTCAGCTTCCGGAAAGGTGTCAGAATTGCCGTCTGCGGTCTGCCTTTAAGCAAATGCAGAGGTCTGGCGCTCAGGATGAATCAGATATATCAGGAGGTCATCAATGATTAAAGTCGCTATAATGTATGACTTTGACAAGACCCTTTGTACCAAGAACATACAGGAATATGAACTGCTGCCTGAATTAGGCGTGGAACCTGATCAGTTCTGGGGTGAAGTTGCCAATCTCAGCCGTAAGGAAAACATGGAATCCACTCTGGCCTACATGTACCTGCTGCTGCAGAAATCCCGTGAAAAAGGGTTCTATGTCAAAAGAGAAAACTTCCAGGCTCTGGGTAAGATGATCGAGTATTACCCGGGAGTCAGAGAGTATTTCAGCCGTATTACTGAGTATGCCCGTAACAAAGGAGTTGAGCTTCAGCATTTCATCATTTCCTCCGGAACCAAGGAAATTCTGGAAGGCTGTGACATTTATGATGAATTTGAAAGAGTCTATGCCTGCGAGTTCCATTATGATGAAAAAGGAAACGCTGACTGGCCGGCCATTGCCATTAACTATACTTCCAAGACCCAGTTCATTTTCCGCATCAACAAAAATGCCCTGGAACTGTATGAAGACAAAAAGGTCAATGCCTATCTGGCCCCGGAAAAGCGTGACATTCCTTATTCTCACATGATTTATCTGGGAGACGGTATGACCGATGTGCCATGCATGCGTATCGTCAAGGACAGCGGCGGTTATTCGATCTGCGTCTATGATGATGACAGATCAACAGCCGAAGACCTGATGATTCACGGACGTGTCAACTTTGCCAAGAAAGCAGACTACCGTGAAGGCTCGCCGCTTGATCTTACTATCAAGGCTATCATTGACAGAATCGTTCACGAGGACGAACTCAGACAGCTCCAGGAAGAATTCTACAGATAAAAGAAGGCTTTGATGAAAAGCCTTTTTCATTTGATCGTTTTTGATAGTAAACAGAAATAAAAATGATAGAATATCTGTATAAATATGTAGAACATCATGGAAGATAGAGAGGTTTCAATATGAAAAAGTCTTTACTGTATTCAATTGCCTTCATTCTTGCTTTTTATCTTTTCGGCGCTGTCGGTGAGATAATGCGTGTTGAACATGGCGCAAGCGAGATGCAGGGCGGCATTCTGATGTTAGTTGGAGCAATGTGCGTGCTGGGCCTGTATATCGCCAGCACTAGAAAGAAATAATATGGAAGGATACCGTAATTTTACCGTGACCATGGATCATGCATCTGACCGCTGTTCCAGCTGGAAAAACGCAGAAACCGGAGACATACTCAGTTATGCGGAAATGATGATCATCGCTGCTCATCTTGATTCTGAGTATCCTCTGGAAGAACGCAGCTGGTACATTGTTTTTCCGGATGGAGAGATTGCCATTTTGCACGAGGACTTTGATGAGATCATGCCTCTGTTTCTGCCTTTGAACAAGAAAAAAATTGTACATAAGTTTACCGGGGATGAATTCAATCCAGCCCGTTTTGATGTTGACCCGCAACCGGAAAACACCGATGAAGCCATTTACTGCATGCATTGCGGGCATAAACTGGTTAAAGGTGCCATCTACTGCACACACTGCGGAAAGAAGGTGAAATAACATGAAGAAACTGACTTTCATGATCTTTACCTATCTTCTGTGTTTTGCTGCCCCTGCCCTGATCGTAGAGTATTATGACCATTTTGTTGAATCGATGAGCCCTGGCGATAAGAGAATGGCTATCATGGCCGGAACTCTTGGCGTAATCATCATGGCAATCTTTACAGGTTTCGGTTCAAGAAAAGCACCGTCTGATGTCCCGAAAACAGCTGAAAAAACCATGCCAAAAGTTCCGAAATCAACTAAGAAAACAGTGTCCAAAGGGCCGAAAAACGGTGATGTCCGCATTGTCAGAGATCCGGCTACCAAGGCTGAAAGAATCTTCCACTGGAATGAAAAGGATGGGACCTGGGACAGCGATGACGGAACCTATCTGGACGAAGACAGAATGGCTGAATGGGAAAAACAGCGTTTAAGTGATCGCCGGTGGCAGGACGAGCAGATGCGCAAGCTGCGTGAAGGCGATACAGCCCTGGACCGTGAACTTCGTGAAATGAAGAAAAAAGAACAGGAAGAACTTGCCAAAATGGAAAAGGAAAACGCTGAGCGAGACAGATTTGCGGAAAAACACGGAGTTTATGAAACTACAGCTGAGGATCGTAAGAAATGGCTTGATGATATGATGAACAAGGAATCACTCAACAGCCGGGAACAGATCGAATACGGTAACGAATTTGACAAGATTGTCAACCGTCTGGAATGGATCCAGTGGGCGGCTGATACCGGAGTTGATATCTGTGATATCTGCTCACTGGGAACACTCAAACCAATCAAGTACATTTACATCACCAGCCGTAACATGGCCAGTGAGATGATGGATGCCACAGTCAGAAAAAAAGGCCTGACAACCGGAGTCACCAGAGGTCTGATCAAGACAGGCATTGATATCACTCAGGATAGAACCAGTAAAATTGGCTACAAATATGTCGCAAATGGTCTTGGAGACGGTATCAAAGGAGCCATGGATGCTGAAGAAGGAAAAAGAACCAAAGCTTTCTTTAAAGAAGGCTTTAAGGGAACTCTGCGTACGGGAATTGAACATGGCATGCAGAATGTCAAGCTTCCAAAAAGCGCCAGAGCAACGAAGATTGCCAAGGAAACCACGGAAAAATCTTCCAGAATTCTAGGCTTGCAGCAGTCCGGTGCCTTAAGCGAGAAAACAGCCAATGGTTTGCGTCAGGTCATCCGTTCCGATGGTGCCCAGAAGATTGCTGCTGAAAACAGCAAAAACAAAGACCTGCTGAACACAGGTCTTGGAAAACTCAGTGACGGCATTGTCAACTTCTTCCGGGGAGACTAAAAAAGGACTTATTGTCCTTTTTCTTTGTTGTTTACTTAAATGTTACCTTGCCGGCCCAGTCCAGGAACTTAGCCTCATACTTCTTGGTATCGCCCTTGTCACAGACGAAGTTTACCAGCCAGTATCCATCGTTTGTTTCATAAACGCCAATCAGATAATAATATTCGGTATTATTCACGGCTGCTTCATAACTGAATACATTGTATCCATTGAATTTGCGATCCAGCAGCAATGTCTCTCCTTCTGAGAAAAACCGTGTGAATTCATCAAGTGTTATGTCACTTACGGAATTCTCTTCCAGGAACTTCTTGTCAGCATGTGAGCAGAGAACCAGAACATCACCGCTCTGCAGCACATAATCATAATCCTCATCTTCCTGTTCTTCAAAATCTTCAGTAAGCTTCAGAACAATCGTGCCGTCCGTAAATTCCTTTTCTTTTTTGTTGCATCCTGCAAACCCGGTAAATATCAGCAAAACTGCCAGTAAAACCAGTAATTTCTTCATAATGTAGTTCCTCCACATAAGTAATAGTCAGTCAATATGTAAATTATATCTTACATCATAAAAATATACAAGAAAACATTTTTCATGATTGTTGAAAAAGATTTGCCTGGCTGATATAATATTTTAGCACGCGCATGTGGCGAAATTGGCAGACGCACCAGACTTAGGATCTGGCGGGCAACCGTGGGGGTTCGAGTCCCTTCATGCGCACCATTTTCAAAGATAACGCCCTTATATGGGCGTTTTTCCGTATCTGGGTATCTTGCTTTATACCGCATTGTCATTCATATATACTTTATATATAAGGAGATAAAAATAATATGAAACAGGAATACGATGTTTTACTGACACCATGGAAAATCGGGAATCTGGAAATCAAGAACCGCATTGTCATGGCGCCAATGGGAGGTACAAACATTTTCGGCTGGACTGAGCCAAGCCACTTTGACCAGGAAGCCGCTAAATTATTAATGATTGTTGCTGACAACAACTGCGGTCTCATCTTTCCCGGCGTAGCTACCGTCAGAGATATCATAGGCAATGCCTGGCTGTATCAGCGCAAGGGAAAATTCAGACAGCTTAAGAAGTTCATGGACGAATTGCATAAGACCGGTGCCAAGATGTTCATTCAGATGTCTGCCGGCTGCGGACGTTCATTTGCTCTGAATGACATGATGGTTTCTCTTTTAAAGAACAAAGTGCTGGGTGCCATAGCCAAACCGATCCTTGATCCTGAATACAATTCACTGGCTCCTACTGCCACCCCTAACAGATGGGCAGATGGCATCACTTCCAAGGAGATCACCAAAGAACAGATCGCTGAAATTGTTTATGCTTTCGGCGAAACAGCCAGACTGTGCAAGGAAGCAGGTGTCGATGGCGTCGAGGTACATGCCGTTCACGAAGGCTATCTGCTTGACCAGTTTACCCTTCCTTATGTTAACAGGCGCACGGACGAATACGGCGGTTCATTTGAAAACAGATACCGCTTTGCCGTGGAAATCGTAAAGGAAATAAAGAAAAAATGCGGTGACGATTATCCTGTATCAGTTCGTTACAGCGTAACTTCCAAAACCAAGGGTTTCAGAGAAGGCGCTGTTCCGGGTGAGGAATTCGTGGAAGTCGGACGCACAATGGAAGAATCTGAGAAAGCTGCTAAATATCTGCAGGATGCCGGTTATGACATGTTAAGCTGTGATAACGGAACCTATGATGCCTGGTATTGGGCACATCCACCGGTATATATGCCGGAAAACTGCAATCTTGAAGATGTCAGTCATATTAAAAAATTCGTAGACATTCCGGTTATCTGTGCCGGCAGAATGACCCTGGAAGCCGGTGCTGAAGCCATCAGGAACAACGAGATCGACGCTGTCGGCATCGGACGTCAGTTTCTGACCGATCCGACCTGGTTTACCAAGGTCATTGAAGACAGAGAAGAAGACATCAAGCCTTGCATCTCCTGTCAGAGTGCCTGTCTGACCATGTCAAAAGCCAATGGAACCAATAACTCCCAGAGCATGGATGATGCCACCAATATGTGCCGCTGTGCTCTCAACCCGGAAGTCATGCAGTCAAAGCGCTTCTACATCAAGCCGGCAGCCGTAACGAAAAACGTTGCCATCATCGGCGGTGGTGTCGGAGGCATGGAAGCTGCTCTGGTCCTGAAGAAACGCGGTCATACTCCTGTCATTTACGAAAAGTCAGACAGACTGGGCGGTGTCTTCAACGCAGCAGCAGCACCTGATTTCAAGAAACATGACAAAATGCTGCTTGACTGGTATAAGACACAGCTGAAGAAGGAAAACATCACTGTCGTCTACAATACGGAAATCAAGGACTACAAAGACATAATCGCCGATGCCTATATCATCGCAACCGGTGCCAGAGCCAAAAAGCTGGCTATCCCTGGTGCTGAAAATGCCGTAGAAGCAACTGACTATCTGCTGGGCAATGCCGAAGTCGGAGATAATGTCGTCATCATCGGCGGCGGTCTTACAGGCTGTGAGATCGCCTACGATTTACAGAGAAAAGGCAAAAAGCCTGTCATCGTGGAAATGCTGAATGACATTATCACTACACCTAATCTGTGTCTGGCTAATTCATCATATCTTAGAGATTACTTCAAGGCTAACAATGTCCCGGTATATCTCGAAAGCAAGACCAGGGAAGTCAGAAAAGACTGTGTTGTAATAGCTGACAAAAACGGCATTGAAAAAGAAATCCCATGCGACAGTGTCATCCTGTCTGTAGGCTATAATTCAGCACCATTAGCCAAGGCTGACAAAAACGTCTATCTGGTTGGCGATGCCGACAAGGTTGGCAACCTGCGCTCAGCCATCTGGGGTGCCTGGAAAGCTGCCATGTCAATTTAAAGTCACACAAAAAGAGCTGATTAAATTAATCAGCTCTTTTTATCTGTAAAATCTGTTATAGATCTCGGTTATCGGATCATCGTTATTTGTAGCATCCAGTATCAGATCACAGTCGGGAATGATTAATGGATTACTGTTGCGTACCCCTATCCCCATACCAGCCGCCTTGATCATGGCCAGATCATTGATGTTATCTCCAACCGCAATTGTCTCTTCTATTGGAACATTCAGCAGTTCTGCCAGTTTTTGTAATCCGATACCCTTATTGGCGTTACGGTTATTAAATTCCAGATAGCGGTTGGATGAATACGATATAGCCAGACCTTCAGTAAGGTCCTTTATTTCTTTTTCAACCTTTTCCAGATTGCTGACATTCGAATCCATGAAAAGCGTTTTTATGATCTGCTGCCCTCTTATAGGTTCAAGGGAATCCCAGAACACTTCCGTTATCGGCATACGGCCGTGAGTATACCGTTTTTCTTCATCATAATAATTTACGATATAAACCTTATCCTCAGTATATACATGGGTACACAGCCCTCTTCTGAGCCCTTCCGCAAACAGAGCTGAAGCCTGATCAAATGACATTCCCCGTCTGTATATGGCTTCATTGTTATAATTGTCCGTGACTATTCCGCCATTGAAGGAAATGACATATTCATTTTTACGCCCATACAGTCCGATTCGCTTCTGCAGATCAAAAGTGGAGTTATATCCCCTTCCCGTGGCCAGGACGAATTTCACGCCCATATCCGCAAGTCTGTTAATTGTTTCTATATCCTTTTGCGAGACCTCATGATCATCATTCAGCATGGTTTCATCAAGGTCTGTCGCAATTATTCTGTACATCAGAGTATCTCCAATAGGTCGGAAATGTTCCGAATCCTTGTTACTTCAAAGTCACTTGGCTTAGCTCTTTCGGAAGGCCAGATCCAGACAGGATACATTCCGGAATTATAAGCCCCCATTATATCCAGTGAAAAGGTATCCCCAACATATACGCATTCTTCACACTTCAATCCCAGTTTATCAGCCATCATCTGAAAGATACGGATATCAGGTTTTCTGACGCCGGCATCTTCAGATACCACAATGGCATCTACATACGGCATCAGCCCTGATCGTTCAATTTTTCCCCACTGAGCCAGATGTG
>JAEEGL014405143.1_pt1 | contig 14094 bp, 9 predicted proteins | sample 9134231 | NCBI WGS metagenome assembly JAEEGL01 (sample SAMN16246548, study PRJNA631951) | gut metagenome | biome: gut microbiome; feature: rumen; material: fiber-attached | host: Bos | place: Iran: Karaj | collected 2018-10 | reverse complement strand
TAGTATTCCATGAACAGCTGGTTGTACGCCCGCTCGCTGTGGCCGGGGCGGAGATAGGGTCCGTCCCCCAAAAGGAGCTTCGTGATCCGCTCCGCCGCCTGTTCCGGCGCGTAGCCCACCCGGCCCCGGAGCACGGGCACCCGCTCCACGTTCGGCACCTCCACCACGGCGTCCATTTCGATATACAGCCGATCCCCCACCGCCGGCCCATCGAAGCTGTCCTGGATCGTTTCCGGTGCTCCAACGGCGGTCCGCAGAGTGTTCTCTTTCGGTGCGGCTGTGGTTTCAACAGGCTCATGCGCCGTTGCTTCCGACGCCTTCTGTTCCTCCGCGTCGATGGCGATCTGATAGGCGGGGGCCGCCGTGGCGCTGATCTGCTGCTCCAGCGTTCCCTCATTCTTGTGGATTACAGGTTCCACCTCCGGCGTGGGAACGCACGCCGTGAGCATGAACATAGTCAATAAAGTGGCAAGGATGCGTTTCATGGTCTTCTCCTCAATAGCCTGCGTAGGGGTCGATGACGGTGCCGTCCACGGCGTTGATGATGACCAGGGGGTTCAGCACGTCGTAGTCGAGGGTGGAAGGGTCCCCGTTCCACAGCTTCTTCTGGCTCTCGCTGACCTCCTCCGCCTTGAGGAAGACCCAGGCCGGAACCAGCAAGCCCCCCTCCTGCACGTTCTGCTCCATGATATACAGGAGCCCCAGGCGCACGCCTGCCACCTGCAATGCGCCGTTTTCCTCGCCTTCGAAGGAGAGATTCCGGTTGATCTGCCGCCGGGCGATGCCCTCGATCTCTGAGAAGGGCAGGAGATTTGCCTGCTCGGTCACCACCTCCGTGACGGTCAAGGGGGACATCCAGGCGAGATTCAGGACGCCGCTGTCGTTCACCGCCCCCATGATGTACTCCTGCTGCCAGGTCCGGCTCACATTGGTGGTCTCGTCCCGGCTGCTCATGGGCAGATACCCGAGACCCACGCCTGTGGCCGTGCCGTGATAGGTGGGCAGGAGTCGGACCACATACGCCCACTTGAGCTTGGTGCCGTCGGAGCCGTAGGTATCGCTGGCGTTGTTGCTCCAGAGTATCTCAACGATACTTGTTTTGACAAAGGGGGCAAGTTTTTTCTGTACCTGCTCCGCCGCCTGCCTGGGCGTCAGGCTGACGCCTTCGTGGGGCGTGTCGTAGGCACCAGGGTCGATGCGCTCCATAAGGCCGTAGTCCCAGGCCGCGCCCCAGTGTCCTGCCTTCATGTAGTTCATGGACCAGTAGGAAGGGTACTCGTCCCGGGCGAAGAAGTATACGCTGTCGTACTTCTCGGCGTTGTTTTTGTCCCATGGGTCTTTTACCAGCACGGTCTGGTTGTCCTTCTCCGCCTGGCCGTTCCATACGGGGTTGGGCACCGGGTCCCCGTCCGTGAAGTTCCGATACTGTTCCTGCAGCTCCTCCAAGTTCTTCTGCCACCGGGGGATCAGCTCGTCCAGCTCCTCCCGGCCAAAGTCCTCCAGCAGCTCCTTGTTGTTATAGGGGTCGCTGAGGGTGTTCATCAGGTCCGTGATCTGCTTCTCCAGGTCCTTCCGCGTCAGCTGATAAACGCTCTTATAGACCGTGTCCGTGCCAAGCAGCCCCTCCCCGATGGCAACGTTCTCCGACCCCTTGAACCGGCGGGGTGCCACCCTCAGCAGGGGGAAAGTGCCCTCCGTCATGATCTGGATGGGCACGTCCGCCGTGACGTGTATGTTCTTCGTGTCGGTATGGAAATCCCAGACGAGCCGTTCCGGCATTTGCTCCCGTACCGGCTCAGGAGAAACCGCAGGCTGTGCCTCGGTCACCTTGGGCGTATCCGTGGTGTCCCCGATGGCCATCTCGATCATCTTTTCGCTGTTCTTCTGCCGCACCGCGTCCACCTCCGGCGTGGGCTGGCAGGCGGTGAATACAAACAGGAATAATAAAACAAAAATGACAGTTTTCCTCATACCATACTCTCCTCTCAATATCCGTTGTTCACGTCGATGATGCTGCCGTTGATGGCGTTGATCACGGCGATGGGCCAGTATTCGTCCAGCAGACGCACGTCCTCCGGGTGATCAGCGCTGCGGTATTCCCCCATGATGAACCAGGCAGGTACCAGCAGCCCGCTTTCCAGGTCCCCCTGCTCCCGGATGCGGAACAGCCCCAGCTCCACGCCGGTCACCGTCAGGGCGCTGCCCGTGGCCTCCTTATAGCTGTATATACGGTTTACCTGCTGCGTGAATATGTCCATAATCTCCTTGAAGGACAGCAGGGTGGTGGTGTCGGAGATCACTTCGGTCACCGCCAGGGGGCTCTCCCACGCCATGCCCAGGATGGTCCCGTCTCCGTCCACGGCGGCGAGCACATGCTCATAGTCCCAACTGGGGGTATAGCCGCCGCCCTCGGGGATATCCATGGCGGAGGCCCCCGTGTAGAGCAGGGAAGCCCCGTGGAACACGGGCGTCAACCGCACCAGATATGCCTGTTTCCCCGTTATGCCCGCGGCCACGGCCTCGTCGTCCGCGTCGTGGCTCCACAGGATGTCCGCTATGTCAAAGCCCCCCAGGCCCGCGAGAGGCTTCATGGCCGCCTCCGCCGCCGCCCGGGCCGAGATGGCCGCGCCATCGTGGACCCGGTCGTAGTCCTCCGGGGCGATCCGCTCCACCCCGGGCATATCCAGCCGCTTGTCGAAGGAGTAGACGCTGTAGGTGTCGGTCCCCTCGTCCTGCTGGCGGGAATAGTCCACGGGCCGGTCCGGGAGCAGGGTACCGTAGGAGACCATGCGCCCGGAGACGGGGTACTCCACGCCTACGACCATGCCCGGGCTTTCCCCATCCCGTATCGTGAACAGGGTCCCGTCCCAGGGCTCGAAGGGCAGGGGGCTGCCGTCGTCGGGCATGGCGAGATACTTCTGCCGCAGTAGTTCGATCCGATCCTTCCGGCTCTGCAAATAGGCGGCCCAGGTCTCCTCGGTGTTCTCCGGATCCTCCAGATACTCCTTCTTTTCCGACTCCGTTGGCTCCTGCAGAAGATACTCGATCTCCCGGACGATAGCTTCCTTGGTGGGCACATATTCATACTTGTACACGGCGTCGCTGTCGAACAGGCACTTGTAGATGGTCAACCGTTCCTCATTTTTCAGATGCCTCCTCTGTACCCGGAGCATGGGGAAGACGCCCTCCGTCAACACCCGGATGGGCACGTCTGCGGTGACGTGTACCTGCCGGATCTCCGTGACGAAATCGCATTGGAATCGCTGAGGCATGAGCTCCTTCACGGGCACCTCCTGAGGCTCGTCCTTCCGTTGCTCGGCCTCCTGTACGGCCACGATGAGCTGATTGGTGTCCTTCTGCTTCACCGCGTCCTGCTCGGGCGTAGGCTGGCAGGCGGTGAGCATAAGCATGAAAACAAGAATAAAAACGTATGTCCTCTTCATCGCGTGTCCCTCTCTCAATACCCGTACTCCGTGTGCATGATGCTACCGTCCACGGCGTTGAGTATCAGGGCTTCCTGCATGATCTGTGGATTGTCACGCTTGGCCGCCTGAACGTCGTTCCAGGTGAAGAAAACGACCCAGCAGGGCATCTCGTAGAAGTCGTCGCTGTTTTTCACCCGCACGGTGCAGGTGGTGAGCAGCAGCCGGTAGATGGTGCAGGGAATGGGCTGATCCGCATATGTTCCGGCCACCAGGGCGTTTTTGATCCGCATCTGGATCTGTTCAAAAGGCAGCAGCTCCACGTTCTCGCTCTCAGGGGACACTTCTTCCTTGGGGTTCAGATACCGCAGGGCCCGAAGCCCTCCCTCGTCGATGAATAGCTCAATCATTTCGTCGGGAACGGGCCGATTGACGGTGAAACTGTCCGCATCGCCATAGATCAGAGCCCGGGAGTCCATGAAGCTCACGCTGCTCAGAGGGTAGCCCCCGTTGCTGCGGCGAAGCTGGAACCCCCATCCGGCGGACAGGGGCCTGGTCTCCTCGTTTCGGCCCATGGTGCACAGGTTGGCCGGAGCGGCCCTGGCCACGGTGAAGCCGCCAAAGCCCAGCCGGTCCAGTTCCCGAAACAGAACCTCCTCCGCCTGCTCCCGGGACAGTTTCACCGTCAAAAAAGGCTTCACATCTCCCAGTTCCCTTTCCCGCTCATGGGTGTATTGATAATAGATGTACCCGCTGCCGCCGCAATCCTTGAACACGCTGAGGTCGGTGCAGCCGATGTCCACATAGGCGCTGACGCTGGCCTCGGTGCCGTCCGACAGGGCATAGAGACAGGTGCCCGTATTCAACTCCAGCCCAGTGAAGTCAGAGACGGGGGTGCCCTCCAGTTCATCCGGCGCTTCCTGGATCAAGCGCTGATACTCCTTGGAGATACGGTCGATATCCTCTGCGCTCATGATCGTATCGTCCCGGTCCACTCCGTCGTTGGGCTTCCCCGCGGCGATCCAGGCCTGCTGCTCACTTAGATCGTCCAGCCACTCCTGATAGGATCTGGTCCAATCCGCCTTGGTGTCCACCAGGGGCATCCGGGCCGTGGGTGCGGGCAGAAGCTTGTTCAGCAGCTCTACCACGTTTTCCCGTGTCCAATCCAGGGATCGGGTCCGATACACGGGATAGATCCCATCGCCCTTTTGGATCACCTCCGCCTGTACCGTCAAGGTCAGCCAGTCGTTCACCTTTGTGGGCCCCTCGTCCCATCGGTCGGGGAAGGTCTGGACATGGACCGTCTGGGGCCCTTCCGGCGCGGCGCTCAGCTTTTCCTCCACCACATCGTCCCCTTTGTTCACCACGAATTCCGTCTCCGGCGTAGGCTGGCAGGCAGAGAATATGAATACGAAAAACAGAAGAAAAACACAGAGACGTTTCATGAACGCACTCCTTTCAATATCCTTTATGGGGGTCGATCAAATTCCCGTCCACGGCGTTCAGGGTGAGGAAGGGCATGGCGTGGTCAAAGACATGGTCGAAGGAATCCTCGGGCCGGGTGCAGAGGATAGACCCGTAGAAGCTCCACACGGGCACCAGCAGGCCGCCGTCGATGTTGTCCGGCTGGGCCACCCGCTCTAAACTGAGCTCGATCCGATCCACCTTCACCTCCATGGACAGGATATCGCCGTAGCCCGGGTCCTTCATGATCCCCTCGTACTTCACCTGTACCATCTGCTGGAACCGCTCCATGGCGGCGTCAAAGCTCATCAGATTCGCGTCCGCCACCAGGGTATCGCCCAGCACCAACGGGCCGCCGTATGCAAAGGTATAGAGGTCCGTGTCCCGCAGCGTCACGCTCAGCTCCTCATAGTGCCAGGAGGGTCTGGGTTCGGCCTCGTCCCCGGAGGTGGATTCATAGGTGGGCCAGACCACGGGCACCCCGTTCACCATGCGGGCGAAGTTCACGCTGTAGAGGTAGCAGGGGACGCCGGTCCGCCCGTCCGCCTCCAACGGGGCATGGACCAGCTGGACGTTGGAGACGGCAAAGTCCGATAGCCCCAGCCGATCGACCAGCGCCTCCGCCTGCTCCCGGGCCTGCCGGGGCGTGGCGGTGAGGCCGGTTCCGGCGGGGACGGCGTCCATATCCTCGATGGGGTCGGTATATTCGAAGGCGGGGATGACGTTCTCCGGGATGACGGCGGTGTTATAGAAGCTGATGAAGGCGTCCTTGCGGTCGAAATTGCGCTTGCCGTGGGCGCCGGTGGCGTTGGTCCGCACAGTGAACCCCTGCTTCTGATCCGCGCTGCGGACGCCGAAGCCGCCGCAGGTCTGGGTATCGTACTTCTGCGGTTCCTTCCAGGTGAGCTTCACCTGGGTCGCCGGGGTCCCCGGCTCGTCCTTGGCGGTGAGATACCGCTTTTTCAGGTCCTCCAGCTTCTTCTGCCAGTGCTTGATCTCTTCCTTCTTCTGCTTCGTCGTGCCGTCGAAGCCGGGGAGTCCGTCGTCGATGAACTGCTGCATCTCCAGGATCTCTTTTTCCAGAGTGGCCTTGGTCTCCAACTCTTCGGCGGCGTAAAGCATGAAGCCCTCCGTAAGCACGTCGAAGAAGCCTTGGGCATTTTCTTCATCAAAGTCCCCCGGACTCACCTCAAGGATGGGAAAGGGCCCCTCCGGTCGGATCACCATAGCGTTGACAGTCACATGGAAGGCTTCCGTATTTCCAAAGAACTCCATCTTGAACAGGTCTTGAGCATCGTTCTCCTCGGTTGCATCCAATACAGCGGAGGACGTGGCATCCGGCATGGCAGGGACATTTGGCACTACCGTCACATTCACAGACTCGGAGCTTTCCTTGGCCTTCTCAAGCATGGCGTCGAAGTCCTTGGGCACCACGATCTCAGCCTCCGGCGTGGGCTGGCAGGCGGTGAACAGGAGCAACACCGTCAGGAGCGGTGCGATCCATCTTTTCATGTCTCATTCCTCCCTTTACTTTTCTTTATCCTACAACCCAGATTCGTCCAAAACGTAACATAGTTGTCATGGACTTGTAAAAAAGCGGCCTTATTGTAAAGCAGTTGTTACTATTTCAGCTGTAACCCTTGCAAATTCTAAAAATGGCGGTATAATATAAGTGCACTTAAGATTTACCGCTATTTGGAGGTGTGGGATGACATACATTTCCCGTGAACTGGAACGGAAATTTTTGGAAACGGACCGCTTTTTCAAGGCGGTGCTGGTGATCGGTGCCCGCCAGGTGGGGAAATCCACCATGCTGAAGCATTTAGCCCAGCAGCAGCGCCGGACTATCGTCACCATGGATGACGATTATGCCCGGGAGCTGGCCCTCAATGACCCGCGTCTGTTCTTCCAGACCTACAAGCCCCCCATCCTGATCGACGAGATACAGAAAGCCCCTAACCTTTTGGAGCATATCAAGATCATGTGCGACGAGAGCGAGGAGCGAGGCCGTTTCTGGCTGACCGGTTCCCAGCGCAGGAAGATCATGGAACGGTCCCAGGAGACCCTGGCCGGACGCCTGGGCATTCTTCGGCTGTACGGCCTTTCCCAGCGGGAGAAGGCAGGGGCCTTGGATCCTGCGCCTCTGGACTTCTCCTGGGATTGCCTGCAAAGCAGAAAGGAAAGCCTCCCGGACAACGACATACTGGCCGTTTTCGATCACATCTGGAAGGGTGGTTTCGTGGACGTGCAAAACGCCACGACGGAGTTGGCACAGACCTATTATCAGTCCTATATCGACAATTATTTGATTGCCGACGCTGTCAACGACGAGGGCATAAAGGATATAGCGGGGTTCAAGCGGTTCATCCGCGCCTGCGCCGCCCTGGTCGGGAATCTGGTGAACTATCGGACGTTGGCCGAAGCGGCAGGCATTTCCGAGGTCACGGTAAAAAAATGGTTGGACATCCTGCAGGACATGGACGTAGTATATCTGCTGGAGCCCTATTCCAACAACGAGCTCCAACGATTGGTCAAGACGCCAAAGCTATACTTTTGCGATACAGGTCTCTGCGCCTATCTGACCCGGTGGCTGACTCCGGATTCCCTGCGGGAGGGGGCCGCCAGCGGGCACATCTTTGAAAACTATGTGATCATGGAGCTGGTCAAGAATTACGCTTACGCAAGAACAGGGGCCGTGCTCACCTTCTACCGGGACGATAAAGCCAAGGAGATCGACGTCTTTTTGGAGGAGAACGGCATGATCCATCCTTTGGAGATCAAGATGAGCGCCAACCCGGAGCGAAGGGAGATCAAAAAGTTTTCCATTATTGAAAGGACCTCTCTTCGTCAGGGCAACGGCGGCATCGTATGCATGTTCCCCCGACCATTCCCGATAGACGAGAAGAACAGCCTGATTCCAAGCAATCTGATCTGAACGCAGGTATACATACCGGCCCGCACACGATATTTGCGGGCCGGTGTTTTTTTATTTCATCCTCAGCATCCGGGTGAACTTTGCAATGACGATGACGGACAGGATGATCAGGATGAAAGCGATGGACACCAGCAGGCTCACCCACCACTGGGACAGGGTCTGCTGTTCCTTTTGTTCCTTCTCCTGTTTCAGTTTCTCCTCGTCGGTGATCTCCACAGGGGCCTGAATGGTGGATCTAAGCTGCTGATACTCGGTATGCTCCTCCCCGGCCATGTCCTCGTAAGAGATGGCCAGCTCTCCGTAGGCCATGCCGTACTTCTCCTTCCCGGGAAGGGTGGTGACGAAGACAGATATAGCCTTGTCCGCGCTCTGCTGGGGCTCCAGGGTGCCGAGAAACGCCGAGGCGGCGATGAGCCCATCCATCTTGAGGGTGCAGCGCACGTTGTAAACGGGAGCGTAGCCGGTGTTGTAGACGCAGATGGGCTGAGTGAACGTGTCGCCGCTGGTGAGGGTCTCGGGCAGTTTCATCTCATCGAAGCCGATGGAGGCTCCCTGGACCACGTTGATCTGCAGAGGCACACTGTCCCCGTAGACGTTGCCGTACTTATCCTCATACGCCAAGGTCACGGTGAGGCCGTGCCGGCCGGCGAAGACGGTCTTGTCAGAGGCGAAGGGGAAGTTGACATCGGCGGTCTCCTCCCGGTTCAGCAGTGCCAGGAATACGGGGGCCATGCTGTCGCTGCGGAAGATACCCTGTCCCTCGGCGGAGGCCATGATGCGCACGTTCTTCGCTTCCAGGTCCCCCGCGTTCTTCACCTGGAGGGTCAGAGTGAAGCCCTCGCCGCCGGCGACTGTTGAAGTGCTAAGCTCGCTGCTCGCCAGGACCAGCATAGGTTTCTTCACCGCCGTGGGTCCGCTGTACCCACCGCCGCCGCCCGTGGATTGGGACTTACCGTCGGTGATGGTGACCTGCAAGGTGAAGTCCTGCTGGGCAGGGTCCCCATTCTTGTCTGTGTAGCTCACGTGAAAGGTCAGGGGGTAGGTACCGTTATAACGGTTCGCGGCCAGTCCCAGGGAGAGACTGATGAGAAAAACCTCCCGCTGGGCCTGGTTCCCGCTGGCGTCGGTAGCTGTCTGAACGGATTTCTTCAGGTCGAACTGGTAGTTGCCGTAGAGGAAGGGGCCTGAGGTGGAGATGTCCGGCGTCACCCGCACCACATCGCCTATCACGTCTCCCAGAAGAGGCAGCACAAACAAGGCTTTACCTCCGGACACGGTGGGCATGTAGCCATTGGAATAACTTTTGGCCATACCTGGGTAGATGTAAGCGGTATCAATGACCAATTCCGTGTCACTGGCGCCGCCGGGTCGCGGGGTAGCCGTCGGCACCGGAGAAGCGCTTGGATCGGTAGAGGTCGATGGGGAAGGAGACTCGCTCGGGGCAGCGGAGGCAGAAGGCGTTGGACCTGGATCGGTCGAAGCAGATGGAGAGGGCCCCGCCGGGTCCGTAGGCGCGGGCGGGTCCGTAGGTGCAGGTGGATCTGTAGGTGTGGGCGGGTCCGTAGGCGTCACTGGGTCCGTAGGTGCAGGCGGATCCGTAGGTGCGGGAGGGGCCGTAGGCGCGGTCGGATCCGTAGGCGCGGCCATGGTGATTACCTGAATGCCTGGGACCTGGGGCACGTATCCCCCTTGGACCTGATACCACAGGACGCCCTCATAGGTCCCCTCGCCCAGCCATTTCACCTGAGCGCCCGGGGCAAGTGTTCCGACAGGGGTTTCGTCGCCTATGCCGGCGTAGATGCCGACGGGCTCGGTGCCTGTATTCTTCACATACTTGTCCTCTGCAGCCGAGGCGACGAGGGGTATCGTCAGCAGCAGGGCCGCCAGCATAAGACAAGTAAACCGTTTCCTGTTCATACTCTTTCCTCCCGTATCATGGTCATGACGCCCGCGTCCATCTCGCAGACGGTGTCGCAGAGTGCGTCGATATCCGCTATGTTATGGCTGGCCAGCAGGATGGTCCGGCCGTCGGTGGCAAGGCTCCTGAACAGCTCCCGCATCTCCGCTACGCCGTTCTTGTCGAGGCCGTTCATGGGCTCATCCAGAATGAGGAGGCTCGGGTCCTCCATGATGGCCTGGGCGATGCCCAGCCGCTGGCGCATGCCCAGGCTGTACTTGCCCACGGGCTTTGTCGACAGGGGATCCAGCCCCACCCGGCGGATGACCGCCGCCACCTCCTTCAATCCTATCCTCTTTTTCAACGACGCCAGGATCTCCAGATTCCTGAGGCCCGACAGCTGGGGCAAAAACCCCGGCGTCTCGATGATGAGGCCCAGATCTGCGGGAAAGTCCACGTCCTTGCCGATCTGCTTTCCCTGAACGAAGACCTTCCCCGAGGTAGGCTGCAAAAACCCGCATATGCACTTGAACATGACGGTCTTGCCGGAGCCGTTGTTGCCCACCACCCCGTGGATTTTCCCGGCCTCGAAGCTCCGCGTCACGTGCTTCAACACCTCATCCTGACCGAAGGTCTTGCACAGGTCAACAAGTTCTATTGCGTTGGTCATATTCTCCCCCTCTCAATAGCCCGCGCTGCGGTTGATGATGCTGCCGTCCACGGCGTTTATCGTCATGCAGTCCTCGAAGTCCCACACGGGCATGAGCCAGAATTCCGACGAATCCGGCTTCTTCACCCGCATATAGGAGAAGCGGACGGTGTGGATCGTCAGCTCTTCGCTGTGGGACGGCTCGTTCTTCCACAGCTCCGGGTCCTCGTCCGAGGTGCCCAAAAAGATGCTGCGGAAGATCTGGGCCCGGAAAATGTCCATGATCTTGCTAAAGGGCAGCAGATTCACGTTCTCGCTGTCGGTGGAGACGATCTCCAGGGCGTTGTACCAGTTGAGGCTGGTGATCTCCCCCTTCACCACCGTGGCCTCGATCCGCTCCTGCTGGGGGCCCTGCTCGTAGGGCACGTGGGTCACCCGCTCCTTCACCCCGTCCGGGCCGGTGTAGGTATGGCTGTCGGGATAGGAGGGGATGCCGTCGTAATAGGGCAGCAGCCGGAACTGAAAGCTGTCGTATTCAAAGCCCGTCTCGCTGTGAAAAAAGGGTCCCCGGATGTCGTCGTCCACCCCGGCCATGTCCCACGTCCTCGCTTCGGTGAAGCCCAGGTCGATGGCAAAGGTCTCCACCATGTCCCACAGCTCCCGCTCCCGGTCGGTTTTCGGAAGGCGGAAGGAAATGGAGTCGATGGAAACGTCGTTACCCGTGGCGTAGCCGAAATCCAACCCCCGCTCCCAGGGGACGATGGACAGGCCGTCGCCCAGGCCGTTCTCCACGCCGAACCGCTCATCCGAAAAGCTGCCGGTCCAGTCCTGGGGCGCGGGGAAGTCGCTGTGCCGCTGCATGTCCTTCATCTCGAAGCTGATGTAGTCCAGCAGGTTGGCGTTGCGCATAGAATCATAGTTCTCCTGCTGGCCGGGGCCGTAGCACCCCTCGTCCAGGGCCTTGAGCCAAGCGGTGTACAGGTCCACCATGTTGCTGCATCGGGCGTAGATACTTCTATCCCGGTTCCCGTCGAAATAGGGCCCGTCCCCCAGGAGCTTCTTCGTTAGGGCTTCCTTCTCCTCCGGGGAAAAGGTCATGAACCGGACCGTGTACACGGGCACCTTTGTTACCTCCGGCACGCTCACGTCCGCATCGATCTTCACAGTGAGTTCGCCCCCGTACACGTGGCCGGACAGCTCCTCCTCCACCCGTTCTGGCGCACCAACGCGCTGCTTAACTGTCCACTCCGGTGCGGCGCTCTCCTCAGAAGCTTCCACGATCAGTTCCTCCAGCCGTCCCTCCGCCTTGTTCGCCACCACGTCCTCGGTGGGCGTAGGTTGGCAGGCGATAAGTGTCAAAAGACACAGCAGCAGGCAAACAATACGTTTCATAGGCTTCCCTCCGTTCCCGTAAAGTTGAAGTTATACCGGCGGATGGAGAGCTGCACCCCCAGGAAGAGGAGCAGGATCAGGCCGCCGAAGATCTTGTAGGTGTCCGTAAGTCGGGGCAAGAGATCGTAGCCAAAGTTGTGCATGTGGTAGGTGGCCTGATTGAGGGGCGAGGCCCAGCCCACGATCACATTGGCCTTGTAGACCAGCTCGTCGGGGAGATGCATCACGTCCTTGAAGAAGGCAGGGTTCAGCAGCAGCCCAAAAAGGGAAAAGCCGAAGGCCCCCACGATGCCGGCACTCCGACCTCGCCACAGCTTGAACAGCAGCATGATGAGGCTCAGGACCAGGGTGTAGAGGAGCATCAGCAAGAAGATGGTCCCCGCGCACTCATAGGGCCGGGACATCTCCAGGGTCTTCACCAGGGCCGGCAGGGCCACGGCCTTCCCCGCCCCGGAGTACCCCAAAATGGCGGCGGTCTCGGACCACATGTTGCCGATAAAGCTGTTCTGGGCACAGATCAGGGACGTGGCGGCGAAGATGAACAGCATGTAGAGGAGGGTGGCCAGCGTCAGATAGACCAACTGCCCCCAGGCCCAGGTCCGCCGCCGCATGCGCACGAGATAATAGGGCACCCCCGCCCCCAGGAAGGGCATGTCCACGAACAGCAGCACCAGCAGCAGCGAGATCAGCAGGATGGAGTTGGCGTCGCCGAAGGTCCACACGAAGGGCTCGAAGGCCTGCATGGCCGTGCCCATATCGTAGGCGAAGCTGGCCGCCTTGTCGGACAGGAGGAAGCAGAGGATGAAAGCCAGGGCGAAGGTGAGATAGATCCGCATATTTCCTCGCCACATGCGGAAGTTGTACCGAACCACGGCCAGGACCTGCCGAAGTTCACGAAAAAGGCCCCATTCCCGCCGGGGCCTGAAGTCCCGCATGGGAATCCGGGGCGGGCGGGCGGCGAGGGAGGAAAAGGCTCGCCGCTGCCGCTTGTCGTCCCGAAGCTCGTTCTGTGCGGTCAGGAAGAATAAAAGCTGAAAAAGGATCACCAAGGCCAGGAGGGTCAGGGCCGCGCTTCTGCCTTCCAGAGGCCAGGCTCCTTCCATGGTGAGATAGTTTTGCGGATTCAGCATGAAGGCGGTGCGAAAGTACCGCTCCTGCAGGATGATCAGCACGTAATACAGTATGAAGGGGGACGCATAGGCCAGATACACGTTCTGGGTGAGCCCGGAAAACAGCAGCCCCACCGTGGCCCACAATGCGCCGGACAGGAAGAACAGAATGAGCCTGAGGCCGATCTCGGGGAGCCTGCTGGGCACCGCCCATTCCCCATATACCTCCACAGGGGCACAGATAAGCCAGAAAACGAACAGGGACAGGCACATGCCAGCTGCCAGGGCCAGACCTCCGGAAAAGGCGGCCCCCAGGCTCTTGCCCCAAATGTAGCGGTTCACTGTAGTCCGGGTGAGATAGGGCTTCAGATATCCGCTCTTGACGTCTTCCACGAAGGCGGCGGTGTAGGGTACCGCGCTCAATATAGGCACGGCGAAAAGCACCAGTTCTCCGCCGAGACACTGCAAAAACAGCTCCTCATGATATCCCAGGAGGACCTGGGGCCACTCCATCTGAAATAGCCGCCACAGGCTTTGAAAGGCTCCGATGCACAGACACATGGCCATGCCCAGTGCCGCCAACAAAAACGACCGGGACAAAAGCGCCCGCTTCATGTCCGCCAGTATGTGTCTCATTCCAACCCTCGCTTTCGGCGCACCTTAGCGCCGTTTCCCCTGTATCTGCTTTTATGATAGCAACCATATTCGTATAAAACGTCACAGAGTTGTAATGGAGTTGTAATAATTGAATGAATAAGCCGAATTACAACGCAAAAACCTGATAGGTACCTTGGTACCCTTGATGTCACGCCTTGCTACCGAAGCACATAAAAACTGCAGGCGAGATTATTCCCGCCTGCCATGCTGTTGCCAAATCGCTATTCAGTTTCTTCTATTTTTTGAAAACTCCCCTTGACAAATAGCGTCTTAAGTTTCTCTTTTTCCGCCGCTTTTAGCCAGGGGCAGCAGAAATCGCTAAATCACGCCTCCGCCTGGGCCTTGAACATCTGCTCCTTCTGCGCCTGCAGCTCCTCCACCCGCTTCTTGCTCAGGGGATAGACGAACCGGAGGATCAGGAACACCAGCAGAAACAGCACCGCCGGGATCATGACGGAGAAGTTGTACATGGTGTGGAGGCGCTCCGGCGTCAGGCCCTCGGTCTTGAGCTCGCTGCCGTTGTAGCCGATGACCAGCAGGGGCACGTTGATGAGGATGGTGGCCACGGT
>JAEEGL014135029.1_pt1 | contig 14094 bp, 18 predicted proteins | sample 9134231 | NCBI WGS metagenome assembly JAEEGL01 (sample SAMN16246548, study PRJNA631951) | gut metagenome | biome: gut microbiome; feature: rumen; material: fiber-attached | host: Bos | place: Iran: Karaj | collected 2018-10 | reverse complement strand
GGAGACGCCGACCAGCTTGGCAAGCTCCGCTTGCGACAGGCCTTTTTCTTTTCGCGCCTCGACCAGATGATTGCGCAATACCAGTCCGTCTTCCATCAAAGCACCCCCGTTAACTGTAAGATCCAAACGACCAGCATGGAAAGCGCCAGCACGCCCCAGATGATCGTCATGATCAGCTCATGCTTTTTCCGCAGTCGCAGATACTTCGACAGAAACATCACGAACGCCATGGAGAACAGCGCGAAGTCCGCGCCGCGGTTGACGTAGTGCAGCACAAATCCGTTCACGGTGTCCACCAGGATCAGCAGCACCACACCGAGGATGTAGGCCACCCACGCCCCGCTTCTTTGCGCCTCGCGATCCGGCAGATCCTGCTCTTTTCCTTCGTTTTGCGCTTTTGCCAGAATTTCTTCCCGATTCATAGTGCAATCCTCCTGTTGCAAAGTTTTCTTGGCATGTCTTGAGTATAGCACTGCCAAGTAAACTTGTCAAGAGGTTTTGCAAAGTTTTCTTTGCATTTTTTCGGGGGATGGCTTTCTGCGGACTCAGCGGACCGATTTACAGCGCCCCTTTGGGGCAGTTCTTCACGCACTCCATGCAGAGGATGCACTCGGTGCCGTTCTTCCGCTTTCTGGAATTGTCTGTCACGTCCACGTCCATGGGGCAGACGCGCTTGCACTTGCCGCAGGAAATGCACTTGTCCTTGTCGCACTTCACCCGAAGCAGAGAGAAGTAGCTCATGGGCTTCAGAAAGACCGTGATCGGGCAGAGATACTTGCAGAAGGCCCGGTTGTCCTTGAACGCAAACGCCAGAGCAATTCCCACGCCATAATAAAGCACATTTCCGATGAAGAAGGCCCAGAACATGATCTTTTCCAGATTGCCCACATGGGCGAGGAACAGAGCAGTGACAAAGATCCGCGATGCGGCAAACGTGACATACCGGAGCCAGCCGAGCTTTATTCGCGGCGCTGACGGCGTTTTGTAGGGCAGGAAATCCAGCACCATCGCCGTCCAGCAGGCATAGCCGCACCAGCCTCGTCCGAAGATCAGCGGGCCGAAGATCTTGGCAACGGCATAATGGATCGTCGCGGCCTCAAACACGCCGGTGAACAGATAGTACCAGAAGCCCTCGATCTGCATGTTCTCTCCGCAGATCAGGCCGAGATAAACCAGCATGTACAAGCCCACAAGCAACTGTACCACACGCCGGGCGTGTTTGTATTTCTTGATAAACAGGAAGATTCCCAGAGAAATAGAGACGCCGATATAGCTGAAATTGAACAGGTAAAACAGATTGTCCTTCGTCAGCCACAGCGTGACCGCGACCGCCTCAAAGATGGCAAACATGAGAATTGGAAGCGTGTACTTTTTCATTTCCGCAAATCCCACTCTTTTTTCAGGATGGCGTACTGGCAGGTGTTTTCATAGAGCGGCGTGCCGTCCGGGTTGTTCACGAAGGAGATGAAGTCCAAGAACAGCCCTTCGCGCCGCATCCCGAGCTGTTCGCAGAGGCGCTGGCTGGCAAGGTTGTAATCCTCCGTGTAGGCGTAGATGCGGCGTGCGCCTTTCTCGTAGAAGAGATAGTCAAAGAAGGCGTGGGCCGCTTCGTATGCGTAGCCCTTTCCGGTATAAGCCAGATTCAGCATCCAGCAGGGGCTGAAGGTGTCCTGCGGAGCATACTCTCCCGCGTGCTGTTCTCCGGGTTCGGGAAAGGCTTCGATCTCGCCGATCACCTTGCCGGATTCCTTTAGCACGATGGCAAAGCAGTACTCCGTCTGGGCAGCGCGTTTCTGCATTTCCGCTGCTGCATCCTCAAGCGTTTCCAGCTTCATCGATGCAAAGCAGTTGACCGCCGGCTCGTGCAAGTATTCGTAAACGTCCGCGGCGTCAGAGACTTCAAAAGGCCGCAGGAGCAGTCGTTCGGTTTCGATTGTCATAATCATTTGATCTTACCCCGAGCAGTTTTTTCAAGCGGCAGCTGCGATGGCCCTTGGGAAAATCCTCGGCCGCACCGTACTCGGTGAATCCATGCTTTTTATAGAAGTCCGCGACCCAATCACGAGCGTACACAAACAGAACATCGGCACCGTTCTCCCTTGCCTCACGCTCGCATTCCTCCAGCAGATAGGACGCAAGTCCTTGACCTCGGTAGGACTCATCCACCCAAAGAAGATGCACATAACCTTCATCCCAGCCACCGATACCGGCCTGGATCGCGGCGATCATGTTGCCTTCCCGATCCACAAGCTTCTTATTCAAGCGGATGTACCTGTGCAAGGGCGGGCATACGGAATCGTTGAATTCATCCAGATTGTCATAGATGAAATCTGCGTCTTCTTCCGTGCCGCGCTTGATTGCAAAGCTTTTCTGTGCAGTGTCAGGATTCGGCGTGTCATCGTGGGAATCCCGGTCGAGGCGTTTTTGCATATAGAAACAGGCAGGTCCCTTTGGCCTGTCCTGCGCAGCGCATACCGAATAACCTTGCTTGTCGCAAAAGCCCTTCGCCTGGAAATCAAAGGTCTCCAGCAAGGAAAGATAACAGCCGCGTTCTTTGGCAATGTGCTCTGCTTTTCGCAGAAGCGCAGAACCCAGTCCCTGTCTGCGGTACGCCTCGTTCACCCACAGGGCGACATCGTCCAACTGCCCCCAGTTGTAGATCATAGCGGCGAGCCCGGCAATGGGGTTTCCCTCGCTGTCTTCTGCCATTAAGACCAGATATTCATCCTCAGGCGCATCCGGTTCCGGCGGCAGAATGCCGTCGTCGAATTCGTCAATCCTTTCTTCCATGTATTCCGCGTCTTCGCTTGTTAAAGGTTTTACTGCATATTCCAAAGTTTTTTCCTCCTCAGATCCCGATTTTTCGGACTGCTGCCTTGTTTTCCGTGACCTACAGCTTTTTACAGGTGAAATCGTCGAACATCACACAGCCGTCGCCGAATTTGAGTTCCAAATAGCCGCCCTTGCGGCCGAAGGTGTTTTCCCCGATGGGATAGAGCCGGAACGTGAGCTCGCCGCGTTCCTCGTCGAAGGCGTGCGCCCAGAGCTCGCGGTCCTTCAAAAAGACCTCGTCGATGGCAAAATCGTGGTCCTCGGGATGCTCATACTTGCCGCACCAGCTCTCCCAGTTGGATTTGTCGGGGTCTTTGACTGTAAGATCCTCGATGCCGACGATAGGCTCGGGCTCTTGCCCTCTGGATGCGGCGATCATGCCATAAGCAAAGCTCCAATAGGCCCGGGCGTCCTCATACTCGCGGGTGTTGGCAAATACGAACGCTCTGTCCGTATCAACACTGCGCTCAAACCAGGTGCCGAGACCGGGCTGGCCGCCGCTGTGCGCAACGATGAAACCAAGGTCGGGATCGTTCATAATGCCCCAGCCAAGGCCGTAGCTCATCCCTTCGTCCTCATCGTAAACGATGTCCTCTCCGTTGTTCAGTTTGCCGGGGGTGAACATCAGCCGCTGCTCCTCGCGGGTCAGCACGGTCTCTCCCCGCAGAGCGCGATCCCATTTGAGCATATCAAAAATCGTGGTATACACGAAATCAAGACCGTTCAGCCCGTCTTCCGGGACCTCAAAATAGTTTCCCATCCGCCGGGAATCACCGGGGCGGATATAGCGGCCATCCTCCAGGACCAGATTGGTGACAAAGCGGTCAGAGGGCACGCCGTCCCTGCGGGTGTGCCAGACCGCCGTATCCTTCATCCCGGCGGGCTCGAAAATGTTCTGCTTCAAGAACAGCTCAAAGGGGACGCCGGACACCCGTTCCACGATCTCAGCCAACACACAGTAGCCGGTGTTGGAATATTCAAATGCTTCGCCCGGCGCAAAGCAGGGCCCGTCGCCGCTCTCGGTCAGATAGCGGAGGATGATGCTGTTGGGGTAGATCTTCTTTTCCTTGAGCCAGAGCTGGTTAAGCCATTCCGTTTCGTCGATATCCGGCATACCGCTCGTGTGGGTGAGAAGATGCCGGATCGTCGCCTCCGGATAGGCGGTGAGTTCGGGACAGTATTTTGTGACCTTGTCATCCAGACGCAGCAGGCCTTGCCGCAACAGCAGCATGACGGCGGTCGCCGTGAACTGCTTGGTGATAGAGGCAAGCTGAAAAATGCTGTCCTCCTGCATGGGAAGCTTGTCCTCCGTGTCGCGGAAGCCGTAAGCGCCCTTCGACACGATCTCGCCGTTCTCGGCGTAGAGCCAGAGCCCGTTGAAAACGCCTCTCTCATAGGCTTCCCGGGCCAAGTTCTCCATTATAGTTTTCGTATCCATAGTTGCCTCCGAATTATGTTTTTTTCTTTGATTCGCGCGGTTTGCTATCCATTTCTTTTGCGAATCTCAGCCGTGTCCTGTACCGCTTTCGGCAGCCAGTCGGCGTTCACATAGTCGAACGGGATCACCAGCTCCTGAATCTGATCGTCCTTTGCAGGACGCTTGATTTCGTCCGGCAGACAATTTAGGCCGACCTCCCGCAGACTCAAAACGCTGTCGTGAATCCACCCAACCGCCTGCCCGTCGCAGTACAGGCAGTAGCAGCCGAACATCTTCTTTGCTTCCACGCTCAGGCCGTTCAAGTGATCCAGCCACTCTTGAACGATATTCTTTTCTTCATAACACATGGGAATTCTCCTGCATTTTGGCTCTACAACAATAGTTCGCTGATTTGTTTCCGTTCAAGATGCCCCTTCCTTGGGACAGCGGTTTTTGCTCGGTAGCCGACAATCAGCAAAGCCACCGGTATAATCGAATCGCCCAGGGAAAAGGCCTGCTTCATCTTTTCCGGGTCCCAGTACATCACCCAGATGGAGCCCAGGCCGAGGTCGGTCGCCTCCAGCATCATGTGGGTCGCCGCTATGCTGGCGTCGATCTCACCGCTGTTCTTTCCGTCCATCGGGCGGACCCAGCTTTCCCGTTCGTCATAGCAGACAAAAAACGCAGCGGGAACGTAGTATTGACTTGGGATAACGCTCTTCAGCTTCTCCCGCTTTTCGTCACTGTCGATCAGCAAAACCCGCTGCGGCTGGTTGTTGCAAGCCGTCGGCGCAGCGATCCCGGCAGCCAGAATCTTCTCGATCTTCTCCGGCTCCACCAGCTTTTTCTCGTATTCCAGCACGGAAAACCGCGCCTGCGCAAGTTCAAGAAAGTCCATGGTGTAACTCCCTTATTGTTTCATCCTTCAGAATCCATATATTCTTATCCAACTGCCATCACGTAGACCTGGCATGGGTTACACTCATCCCAGAGCGTCGGGAACACCTCAAATTCTTTGAAGCCACAGCGCAGATAGAAGCGGTTTGTGGCGTCGTATGCCGGATAGCGGCCCATTTGAACTGTTTTTACCTGGAGGAAAGAATAGCCTTGCTCCCGTGCGATCTCTTTGGCCGCCTCCACCAGCGCCGTGCCGATGCCCTGCCGGTGGAACGCCTGCAAGATGCCCATCACGGCGATTTCCAGCGTGTCCCTGCCCGTTTCTTTCAGGCAGAGAAAACCGTTTGTTTCGCCGTCTTCCGACGATACCAGCATGATCTCCCCGGCACTCTCGCGGATATAGTTCTCCCGCGCCTCCGGGATGCCGAACCAATCCGGCAATGCCTCCAAAATCATCCGCGCAACAGCTTGTTTTTCCTGCGGGTCGTGGATCATTCGGATCAACAGGACTGCACCTCCATTCTTCCCTGTGAAGGAATCGAATCACTTGGATTCCAGTACTTCTCCGTGGATGCACACCCTGCCGCCGTCGGGACACTTCGCGTCAAAGGTCAGGCTGCGGGAAGTGCCGCAATCCAGCGCTGCGCCGTTTTGCAGCGCGAAGACGTAGGGGTAAATCACATTCCAAAGCTCGTGACACAAAGGCGGACACAGGTCATCGACCACAAAGCAGTCACCCGTCTTGTGATATCCGCATCTGCACGCGCTTTCTGTAATCGTCAACTGTACGCTTCTCATACCCAATACGATTAATCAGAAGGAGCCGGATACGGGAGCTGCGGTGAACGACGAAATCGTGTAGGAAGCATTCTTGAACCAGAACACCTCCGTGTTGCCGTCGTCCGCGCTGTACATCCGCTTCAGGCTGGGATAGGCGTCCAGCATGCTGGCCTTGGCCTCATACCGGTCGTCGCTGACCAGCTCGCCGGCGAGGCGAATCCATTGCCCGTCCTTAAACGCGCAGAGCTCGACCTTCGGGTTGGCGTGGATCTGGTGAGACACGGGCTTGATTTTTCCGGTCTGGATGTACAGCCTGCCCTCAAACATATGCACGGTGCCGAACGGCCGGACTCTTGGCTGATCCCCCTCCACCGTCGCCAGATAGTACGTGCCTGCGTTTTTCAGAAATTCGTATGCTTTTTCCATGGTTCGTTCTCCTTACCTCATTTTTCGTTGTTTCATGGTCTTTGTCGATGCCAACATTGCTGCATCCCCTTGTAGAGGGTTTCATGATGATTATCCTGCTGGGCGGCGGATCACGATGCCTTCCATGTATTGGGACTCGTTGTGCGTCTCATAGGAGGTCGCGTGGATAAACCCAACGATCTGTTTGTCCGCAACTGCCACAAGAATTTTGTCCTGACCGCTCTTCAGGAGGGTGGTCAGCTTTTCTTTGACCTGCTCCGCCGAAGTTGGAAAACCCAGCTCGTTTGAACACAGCTCGGCAATCGCTGCTGCGTCTTCTTCCTCGGCAGCAAGATTGAAACCCATTCCGCCAAAACGATCAAGAACTTCCACGGTATCCTTCATGCAGCGCTGAAGCAGGCCGTCCTGAACGGGTACATCCACACGAACCCTACCGACGCCTCGATTCGTCCGAGGATCGAGAAGAAGGAAATGCACCCGATGGATGAGTATCTGATTACGGATTTTCTGGAGGCGATCCGCGGAAACCAGTTTGAGTATCTGTTTTTCGTGACGCTGTTCACTGGTATGCGAAAGGGCGAGGTCCTTGGCCTCACTTGGAATGCTGTGGATTTTGCCCGCGGAACCATTCTGATCGACAAGCAACTCCAGCGGCCGCGCGAAGGTGATGGAAAGTGTATCTTGGTGACCACCAAGAACAGCAAATCCAGAAAGCTGAAACCGGCGCGAGAGGTCATGAATGTTCTGTATCGCGTGAAAAAGCAGCAAATGACCTGGCAGCTCGAGCACGGCGAGTGTTTCCAGAATCCGATGAACCTGGTCTTTACCAACGAGTTTGGCGGCTATCTGAATCCTAATACGGTCTACAACCACTTCAAAGAGGTCGTTGCCCAGATTGGCGCACCGGATATCCGATTCCACGATATGCGGCATTCCTACGCTGTCGCGGCGCTGCAAGCGGGAGACGATATCAAAACCGTGCAGGGAAACCTCGGCCACGCCACTGCAGCCTTCACGTTGGACGTCTACGGACACGTCACTGACCAGATGAAGGAGGATAGCGCCAACCGTATGGAACGCTTCATTCACAGTGTAAGAACCGCATGAGCACAAAAAAACACGACGCGGATCGAGTGTATAAGGGAAAACTTTTCTGTGTGCCTGCTGCCGAAAAGGCTAGGAAAAATGGATAGAAATACGCCGCATATTTTCGATGAATGCTCTGTATAAGGTCAAAAAAGTGTCAAAAACGATTGAGTTCAATCGAAAATTGAGGAAAATATCTTAAAAAAGAGACTCAAAACAAGGGAAACGCCTCAAAAAGCTGCCTGAAACGAGGAAAAACAGGCCATTTCCGAAGAAATTGACCTGTTTTCCTTGGCAGCGGGTGAAGGATTCGAACCCTCACAAACGGAGTCAGAGTCCGGTGTGCTACCATTACACAAACCCGCTATCGTGCGCTCTCCTCTGACGATTTCGCAAGCGCATTATTATTATATGCATATTTTGGAAAAAGTCAAGGGAAATTTTATGTTTTTACAGGTTTTTTTCTGAAACGAAAGCCGGAGGCGTTTTCCTCCGGCTTTCGTTGGATCTCCGATATGTCCGAAATCCCTTATTTCTTCTTCAGCTCCAGCAGGTAGAGGATCGAAACCGCAGTCAGACCTGCCTGGAAAATCAGGAAGAACCAGCCGCCCACGGACAGATGGACGGAAGTTGTATAACCCATGAGGTTGACGCCGGCGATCCAGACGATCACATAGAGCAGCAGGATCAGCGCCGCAGAGCCGGCGATGAAGTACCACAGCCACTTGAAGCTGAACTTGTCCAGCGCGTCCATCACATAGAAGGTAATGCAGAGCGTAAACAGGACCGTGGAGATGAAAAACAGCCAGGTGGGACCGAAGCCAAGGCTGAAGGCCACGCCGCTGTTGGCGAACACCTTGAGCAGGGACAGGATCATGCACACCACCAGAAGAACGCCGATGCAGCCATAGTAGATCTGTTCAAGACCTTCCTTCGCGTTGAACTTGTCGGTCAGTCCGCCCAGCGCGGGGAGCTTAAGGGGTTTCTTCAACGCAGCGGGAGCTTGAAAGGCGGATGCCGCGGGGGCTGCATAGGTTCCGGCCGGGATATTGTTCGCGCCGGGATTGACGGGGGCCGCAGGCGCTTCGGGCGCAGCGGGCTCAGCCATACGATTGCCGCAGTTGGGGCAGAAGGGCTGGCCGTCTTCGATTTTTGTGCCGCACTTTTCACAGAACATAGTCTTTCCTCCGATCTGATGTTTTTTCATTTACAGTCGCTTTTTCACTGCAATTTCATCATACTCCTGTTTGTGGGAATTGTCAATGCGCCATTCGGAAAAAATGTTCCGTCAATAGCCTCTTCGCGGGATTTTGGCAGCCCGCAGAGGTAGAATGTGGCTGCAAACCAAGATCAATCGGAGGAGATTTGATGCAAAAGCAAAAATCCAAGTGTTCCGGGGCCGGCGGACGACTCCTGCTGCTGCCCCCGGAGCGAATCCGCCCGAACCCGGCTCAGCCGCGGCGCAGCTTTGATCGGGAGGGCCTGCAGGAGTTGGCTGCCTCCATCGCCCAGCACGGTCTGCTGCAGCCCATTTCCGTTCGCAGGCAGGGCGAGGTCTATGAGCTGATCGCCGGAGAGCGCAGACTGCGGGCGGCAAAGCTGGCGGGTCTGACGGAGATCCCCTGTCTTCTGTTGACTCTGGACGAGGAACAGAGCGGTATGCTGGCCCTGGTGGAGAACCTCCAGCGGCAGGATCTGAACTACTGGGAGGAGGCCGAGGGCATCGCCCGGCTGATGCAGCTCTGTCATCTGCGGCAAGAGGAGGCCGCTGCCCAGCTGAGCAAAAGCCCCTCCGCCGTCGCCAACAAGCTGCGGCTGTTAAAGCACTCCCCCGCTGTTCGGGCGGCGCTGCAGTCCCATCAGCTCTCCGAGCGGCACGCCCGAGCGCTGCTCCGGCTTTCGGACGAGGAGGAAAAGCTGCGGGTCATTGAGCTCATTGTCAAGCGGGAGCTGACCGTAGCCCGCACGGAGGCCTATATCGATCAGCTGCTGACCCAGCCCAGACATTCTCCAAAGCCCCGGAAGCTGCTGCTCAAGGACCTGCGTCTGTTTCTGAACTCCGTGGACCGCCATCTTGAGACGCTGAAGCAGGCCGGGATCGCCGCGGGGATCCGACGGGAAGAAACCGAGCAGGAAATCGTCCTCACCATCCATCTGCCAAAGCAGCAAAAAACAGCGCAACCCCCTTGCGAAACGGAGGGCTTTGTGCTATAATTCTATGGATAGAGAATAATACAACCAGATCTCACAAAGGAGAAGGGTCATGGAGAAAAAACATATTTTTACCGGCGTTGGCACTGCGCTTGTCACGCCGATGAAGGAAGAGGGCGTAGACTATGAGGCCCTCGGAAGACTGATTGACTGGCAGATCGCCTCCGGCGTCAACGCTCTGGTGGTCTGCGCTACCACCGGCGAAGCCCCCACCCTGACCGATAACGAGCACTGCAAGGTTCTGGAGTTCGCCATCCAGCGTTCCGGCCACCGCATCCCCATCATTGCGGGCACCGGCTCCAACGACACGAGCCACGCCATTATGATGTCCCAGTTCGCCTGCGCCATCGGCGCCGACGCGGTGCTCTGCGTGACCCCCTACTACAACAAGCCCACCCAGAGCGGTCTGATTGCCAGCTACACCGCCATCGCGGACGCCTCCACAGCTCCGGTGATCCTCTACAACGTGCCCTCCCGCACCGGCACCAACATCGAGCCCGAGACCTACGGCGTCCTGGCGGAGCATCCCAACATCTGTGCCATCAAAGAGGCCAACGGCCGGATCTCCAAGATTGCCGAGGCCTTCCGGGTGGTGGGCGACCGGCTGGACATCTATTCCGGCAACGACGACCAGACCCTGCCGATCCTGGCCTACGGCGGCAAGGGCGTGATTTCCGTGGCGGCCAACGTGGTTCCCGACCGGATGGTGGGCCTGTGCCGCAAGTTCTTCGCCGGCGACCTGGCCGGCGCCGTGAAGGATCAGTTGGCACTGCTGCCTCTGATGCAGGCCCTGTTCAGTCAAACCAATCCCATTCCCGCCAAGGCGGCCCTGGCCCGTATGGGCATGATCGAGGATCGGCTGCGCCTGCCCCTGACCCCCATGGAGGAGCCGCAGCGCTCGAAACTCTATGCCAGAATGGAAGAGATGGGGCTGATTTGATATGATGATTATACTCAACGGCGCCAATGGACGCATGGGGCGCGTTTTCCGGCGCGTCTTCCACGAAAAATGTCCCGATGACACGTTGATCCCCGTGGACATCATGGGCGAGGAAGGGGAAACCTACAAGGCCCTGGCCGACTATGACGGTCCCGCCGACTGCATCGTGGACTTTTCCCACCACACACTGACGCCGACCCTTACGGCTTACGCCGCGGCCCGGAGGCTGCCCTTGGTCATCGCCACCACCGGCCAGACCGAGGAGGAGCTGACCTGCATCCGGAAGGCCGCGAAGACGGTCCCCGTGCTCTTCGCCAGCAATTTCTCCCTGGGCATCGTGGTGCTGACGAGCCTGGCCAAGCAGGCCGCCAAGGCCTTCCCCGACGCAGACATCGAGATCGTGGAGGCCCATCATAACCGGAAGCTGGACGTGCCCAGCGGCACGGCTCTGACCCTGGCCCAGGCGGTGCAGTCGGTCCGGCCCGGCAGCCGTCTGGTGATCGGCCGCCATGAGAACGGCAAGCGCCAGCTTGAGGACATCGGCGTCCACTCCCTGCGCATGGGCAACGTGGTGGGCGTTCACGAGATCCACATCTGCACCGACACCCAGACCCTGACTTTCCGCCACGAGGCCCACGACCGGGCCCTCTTCGCCGAGGGCGCCCTGACCGCCGCCCGGTGGGTAATCACCATGGAGCCGGGCTTGTATGACATGCAGAACATCCTCAACGGCATCCTGCAATAAAAACGATACGGCGGCCAGGTCCCTGGCCGCCATACTTGATACGGAGGTAAAACACCATGAAGACCCGCATCGCGATCCTCGGCTACGGCAATCTGGGCCGCGGCGTAGAAGCCGCCGTCGCCCAAAACGACGACCTGGAGCTGGTCGTCGTCTTCACCCGGCGGGACCCTGCCGCCCTGCGCATCAAGACACCCGGCGTCCCCGTTCTGTCCGCGGACAAGGCCGCGGAATACAGGGACCGGATCGACGTGCTGATCCTCTGCGGCGGCAGCGCCACGGACCTGCCCGTGCAGACCCCCCAATACGCCGCCCTGTTCAACGTGGTGGACAGCTTTGACACCCACGCGAAGATCCCGGAGCACTTTGCCGCCGCCGACGCGGCCTCCAAAGCCGCCGGAAAGCTCAGTCTGATCTCCTGCGGCTGGGATCCCGGTCTGTTTTCCCTGGCCCGGGTCTACGCCGGAGCCATCCTGCCCGTGGGCAAGGACGAGACCTTCTGGGGCCGGGGCGTCAGCCAGGGCCACTCCGACGCCATCCGCCGCATTGAGGGCGTGGTGGACGCCCGGCAGTATACCGTCCCCATTCCTGCCGCGGTGGAAGCCGTCCGCCGGGGCGAGCAGCCTGTGCTCACCGCCCGGGACAAGCATCTGCGGGAATGCTGGGTGGTGGCCGCCGAAGGCGCCGACAAGGCCCGGATCGAGCGGGAGATCAAGACCATGCCCTATTACTTTGACGAGTATGACACCACGGTGAACTTCATCAGCGCCGCCGAGCTGGCCCGGGATCACGCCGGCCTGCCCCACGGGGGCTCTGTTCTGCGCAGCGGCGTCACCGGCTGGGAGCAGGAGCACCGGCACACCGTTGAATACAGCCTGAAGCTGGACTCCAACCCCGAGTTCACCGGCTCCGTCCTGGCCGCCTGCGCCCGGGCGATCCATCGGATGCACCGGGAGGGCATGACGGGCTGCAGGACCATTCTGGACATTCCCCCCGCTTACCTGAGCCCCGTCCCCGCCGAAGAGCTGCGGGCCCATTTCCTGTAAGATGAAACAGTTCCTCTATCTGCTCTGCCAGTGGACCTGGGGCCTGCCCCAGAACCTGGTGGGTCTGGCGCTGTATCTTTATTATCGGATGAAGGGCTGTCCCAACTTCCGCTATCAGGGCGCCTTCGGGATCATCTGGACCCAGCGCTCCGGCTCCATGTCCATGGGCAGCTTCCTCTTTATGCACCCGACCTGGACCCCCGCCGACAAGGAGCTGCTGGCTCACGAGTATGGCCACACGATCCAGTCCCTCTTCTTCGGTCCCCTCTACCTGCTGACCGTCGGCGTCCCCTCCATTCTCTGGGCAGGCCTCCCCTGCTTCAAAAAGCTCCGCCAGAAAGGTCGGGGCTACTACACCGTCTACCCGGAGAAGCAGGCCACCAGGCTCGGCAAGCGCTACGCGAAGAAGGCCGTTCCCCGCCTGTAGGGGCGGTCATTGGCCGCCCTTCGTCCCCCGTCCGTAGGGGCCGATGCCCACATCGGCCCGCCGCACCTGCCTGTAGGGACGGCACTCTGCCGTCCGCGCACCCCCACACGTAGAAAGCAACAGGCAACAGGCAACGGGGGATGCGGATTGCCACGCCAGTTTGCGAACTGGCTCGCAATGACAGAATTGGAACCGGTTCCCGCCGTAGGGGGCGGCGTCCCCGACGCCCCGTATGTCTCGGCACGGAATGAGGCAACGGGAGACGGACAACGCAACTTTTTTGAAAAATGTTCAATAAAACCGTCAACCTTTTTGCGGCCCAATGCGTCTAATAGAGTGAAAAGCCGTTCAAAAGCCGCCTGGAAGGACCTAATTGAGGTCTTTCCAGGCGGCTTTTGTTGTTTTTCAGTATTTTATTATTGACTTTCAATAATTTTAGTGCTATGATACGGAAAAAGGCAAGAAATGGAGGCCTGAATATGACAAACAAAGCTGTGAAATTATCCCTGGCGGCGGTGGCGGTATTTTTGGCCGCGGCAATCGGATTGGCGATCGCCATGCCCTGGCTGGTTCGCTGGTACGCCCAGTATCGGCGCATCCTGGAGAGTGGGCAGATCGCGATTATGGTGGCCTTCTACGGCTGCCTGCCCTTTGCAGTGACGGCGCTGGTCTGTCTCTGGCGGCTGCTGCGGAACATCCAACGGGAGCGGGTTTTTTCAGAGGAAAACAGCCGCTTGATGGCGGCGGTGAGCTGGTGCTGCGCGGCAGTGGCCGCGGTGACCCTGGGGGCCTTCCGCTGGTATCCGCCTCTGATCTTCATTACCCTGTCCATGGCCTTCCTCTTCCTGATTGTCCGGGTGGTGCGCAACTGCTTCATCGCAGCCATCGCCCTGAAGGAAGAGAACGCCCTGACGATTTAGGAGGGAGCCATGGCGATTATTGTCAACCTGGACGTCATGCTGGCCAAGCGGAAGATGAGCTCCCTGGAGCTGGCGGAGCGCATCGGCATCACCCCGGCCAACCTCTCCATTTTGAAAACCGGCAAGGCCAAGGCCGTCCGCTTCTCCACCCTGGACGCCATCTGCAAAGCCCTGGACTGCCAGCCGGGAGACATCCTGGAATTCAGAATTGAGGATTGAGAAGTTTGAGTTCGGATTTGTCGGGATGCCTTCCCCTTGGGGGGAAGGTGGCGCGAAGCGCCGGATGAGGGGAGGTATCGACGACAGAGTCGCTCCGTAGGGGCCGATGCCCACATCGGCCCTCACACCGATACGGGATAGGGCCGATGTG
>JAEEGL013278145.1_pt1 | contig 14094 bp, 10 predicted proteins | sample 9134231 | NCBI WGS metagenome assembly JAEEGL01 (sample SAMN16246548, study PRJNA631951) | gut metagenome | biome: gut microbiome; feature: rumen; material: fiber-attached | host: Bos | place: Iran: Karaj | collected 2018-10 | reverse complement strand
CGCTACGTGAACTCCCTGGTGACGGATACTCGCGGGGAATACCGCTATGATTCCACCCCGGTGGACGAAGCGATCTCCACGCAGTCCGCTACCATAGGCAAGGACGGAACCCTCCTTGACTTGCCGACCGGCACGCCAGGAGACTATTTGCTCACTCTTTCCGGCAGCAAGGGCGAAACGCTGGCCGTCATCCCATACAGCGTCGCCGGTGACAGCCTCAAAGATCCCCAGCTGTCAGGATCCTCGCAGTCCCTAGCTGATGGCAGCCTGCGCATGCGGCTTGAAAACCCATCCTGCGAACCCGGTGGCACATTGACCTTCACCCTTTCCGCGCCCTATGCAGGCAGCGGACTGATCACCATTGAACGAGAAAAAGTAGTGGCCAGCAAATGGTTCACGACCAAGGCTGGTGAGACGACGCAGCAGATCACTGTCCCTGCCAACTTTGAAGGTCGCGGCTATGTATGCGTATCCTTCAACAGGGCAGCTGATTCCGACGCCATCTACATGAAGCCGCACGCCTACGCCGCAGTGCCATTCAACTGCGGGCTGACCAAGCGCGACATGGGACTGTCCATTGACGCCCCGCAGACCATACTCCCGGGCTCGAACATGCACGTTTCTCTCACCGCAAAGCACCCTGGCAGAGTTCTGCTCTTTGCAGTTGACGAAGGCGTCCTCTCGCTCACTGCTTTCAGAACGCCGGCGCCGCTGGCAGATCTGCTTTCTGATCGCGCCCTTGACGTCGTCACGCGCCAGGCATTTGACCTTCTCATGCCGGACCATGCACGTCTTCGCGGGCGCATTCCGGCCTTCGGCGGCGACATGGGCAACCCCGGCGGACGTTTCCTCAACCCCTTCCGCCGGCGCAGTGAACCACCGTTCGCCCTCTGGCAAGGCGCTCTTGACCTCTCGTCTGGAAAGGCTGAGCTGGATATCCCTGTTCCGTCCTACCTTTCCGGAAAAATCCGCATCATGGCCGTTGGCTCCTCACTCAGCAACGGAATGCTTTCCGCTGGCAGTGCAGAAAGCATGACCACTGTGCGCGGAACTATCATCCTTCGTCCGCTGCTGCCCCTGGCCGCAGCTCCCGATGACACTTTTGAGGGAGCACTTACCATTGCAAACACCATCAAAGGTTCAGGCAAGGCTCTCCCCGTACGCATAAAGTTTGCACCTGATGCAGGTCTCTCACTGGTCAACACTCAGCTGGAGCAGGAAGTCCGCATAGATGAGGACGGAGAAGCAGTCATCCCCTTCCACGCTAAAGTCAATGACAAGCTGGGATCCTCTGGCATCACCTTCACTGCAGAGTCAGACAAAATCCCTAGTGGCAGCGCCGTGGTCAGAGAGCAGACCCTTTCCATCCGCCCGCCGGTTCCAAGGCTGCGTCATGAAGAGATGAAGCCCATAACGAACTCGATAAACATCCGCTCCACAAGGGATATGTATCCCTTCGAACAGCAGAGCACGCTCACGGTATCTTCCGGTGAATACCTTGCTATGCGCTCTCTCGCTGCACGCCTGAGCTCCTACCCCTACGGCTGTACGGAACAGCTGATCAGCAGGGCCTTCCCCTATGCGGCAGCGCTAAACAATGCCGCTATGCTGGAACTGCTCCAGAACAAGGAAGGAAAGGATTCAGCAAAAGTGCGCAGGGAACGTGAGCAGGCCCTGTTCAACGCCGTTGAGGCCATCCAGCGCAGCTTCAGCGGATATCAGGTTTCCCTGTGGCCCGGCTCGGAAGGCGACCCCTTCGTCACGGCTTATGCGGCCGACTTCCTGCTGACGCTACGTGAGAACGGCCGCGCTGTGCCGGAAACCCTGCTTCGCAACATCCTGAACACGTTGGAATCCCAGTCTGGAAACGACCCCTATAATGCTGGCGACGCCCGCATTAAAGCCTATGCTTGCTGGCTCCTGCTGCGTGACGGGCGGGTCATCACCCAGCATGTGGATAATCTTGAAAACTGGCTCAATGCCAATACGGAAGGCTGGCAAAGCGACGTGACCGCAGCCCTCCTAGCCGACAGCAATGCCATGCTCCGGCGCTCACAGCGCGCGAGGAAGCTCATGCCATCCCCCATGGTTGCGTCTCGCGAAGGCTATGCCTCCGCCATGCTGACGAAGGGCGTCGCCGTCGCACTCTACAACACCATTATCGCAAGGCCATTCTGGCAGGATATCCAGCGTGCGAGCGGGGATGAGCTTCGTGACGTAGCCCTCAATCCGAGCGCGACAACCACGGAACTGGGACTGGCTTCACGTGCGCTTGCCGCCCTTGCCAGCGCTTCTCCCGCGTCAGAGAGCGTAGCGCTCACCTGCGCCGAGCCCTCCGGCACAGGCAAGGCAGAAGTCATCGGCAGCATTCTGGAACTTAACGCCCCAGGATGCCGCAAGTTCCATATTGACGTGAAGGACGCCTCACGTGTGGAAAATCTCTTCTACACGCTCGCCACTGACGGTTTTGACCACGACGTGCCTGACACGCTCTCCAACGGCATGGAAATCAAGCGCCGCTATCTGGATGGCAAGGGGCAGAGTGTCACCTCGGCCAAAGTCGGCGACGTGCTCACCGTGGAGCTTTCCGTCGCGGCCGGTACGCCGATGAAGAACGTCGTTGTGGTGGATCTGCTTCCCGGCGGTCTCGAACCCATCCTTGAAAAAGACGGCGATGGTCCCAGCGCCGACGGCCTTGTACGCTTTGAACGCCGCGAGGACAGGGGCATTTTCTTCATCAACCTGGATGGAAATGCCGCACAGACCTACACCTACCGTGTACGCGCCGTGACAGAGGGTAAGTTCATCATCCCGGCGGCATCGGCAACCGCCATGTACGCGCCTGACCGTTATGCCACGACAGGCGGTGGCTACATGAGCGTCAACCAGTAGCACAATAACCCGCGTTTATGTTTCTGACTGAACGCATTAAAAAAGGCAGGCTGCGACGAATCCTCATCGCCGTGGCCTGCCTGTTTATCGTTCCCCTGCTTCTCTTTTGGCTCTGGGCAGAGTTCAGCGCTTGTCCGCATCCGATGGCTGGGCTGGATTTCTCCCGTGTCATCTGCGACAGAGACGGCACGCCTATGCGTATTGGGCTTACCAAAGACGAAAAATACCGCATCCGCACACGCCTTGAGGACATCCCCAAAGAAGCCATAGACTCTGTTATCCGCTATGAAGACCGATGGTTCTGGAAACATCCCGGAGTCAACATACCTGCACTGGCACGAGCTGGACTTGCCATGGCACGAGGAGGGCGCGTCATGGGAGGCTCCACTCTGACCATGCAGGTCGCCCGGCTGACCCTGGGGCTACGCACGGGCAGCCTACGCGATAAGCTGCTCCAGATAGCGTACGCCTTTAAACTTGAAAGGCATTTTTCCAAAGCTCAGATCCTTGAGTGCTATTTCAACATGGCGCCCTATGGGGGCAATGTGGAGGGTCTGGCAGCGGCATCCATGGTCTATTTTCATAAGGCGCCCTCACGCCTTACGCCTTCCGAAAGCATGACCCTTATGCTTGTTCCGCAGAACCCCGTGGCCAGGCGACCTTCCCAGGGCAATAGCAAACTGGCTCGTTCAGCCGCTCGGTTGCAAGAACAATGGACAGGAGAAACAGAGCACGCCCCGCTGCGCATATACAGTGTGCGTGAACTGCCTTTCTTCTGCCCGCACCTAAGTGGGGAACTTCTGGTGCGCAAGGATATTGCCGACAATGTCTACACCACTATTGACAGGCGGCAGCAATCTCTTCTCGAACAACATCTCGCCCGTTTTGTCGCACGTGGCAAAGCCGTGGGTCTGAACAATGCCGCCGCACTGCTGGTTCATTGGCCAACCCGCGAGATACGCGCTCTCGTCGGCTCCGCAAATTTCAACGATAGCTCCATCAGCGGCCAAATTGACGGGACACGTGCCCGCCGATCTCCAGGATCCACTCTTAAGCCAGCAATCTACGCACTTGCGCTGGATCAAGGACTGATCCATCCCAAAACTCTGCTTGCCGACATGCCGCGCAGTTTTTCCGGATATGACCCCGAGAATTTTGACAGTTCCTTTCGCGGTCCTTTGCACGCAGACGAGGCTTTACGCCTCTCGCGGAACCTTCCAGCGCTAACCCTGGCCGCGCGGCTGGCCCCTCCGGGACTGTTCGGCTTTTTGGGCAACGCCGGCTTTGCTTTTGAAAAAACAGAAGAACATTACGGCTTGAGCCTTGTCCTCGGCGGTGCTGAAGTGACCATGCGGGAACTTGCCGCCCTCTACGCGGCACTGCCCAATGGCGGCGTATGGCAGCCATTGGCTTTCACCAAAATAGAAAGCGCCGCGCCGCAAGGTCAGAAGCAACTGCTTTCGCCTGAAGCCTGCTTTCTTGTGCTTGATATGCTGGTTGCAGAATCCGAGGAGCTTTCTGCACGATCCCACGGCAAAAAATTGCCCCTAAGGGTAAAGACCGGCACTTCCAACGGCTTCCGCGACGCATGGGCTGCAGGCATTGTTGGACCTTATGTTCTGGTCATCTGGGTAGGGAACTTTGACAATGCTTCCAGCCCGCTACTCGTTGGGGGAAAGACAGCCCTTCCGTTATTCTGCGAAGTCGCACGCGGTCTTGCCGCAAGGGAACCCATGCAGGACAGGCTGGCAATCCCTTCCCCTGCACTTAATGTTGACACCATCCATGTTTGCTCGGCTACCGGCGATGTCGACACCAGCCTCTGCCCGGGCGCTCTTACTGAGACTTGGTTTATTCCCGGCGTTTCCCCTGTGCGCCCCACGGGCATACTCCGCTCCATCCTTATAGATAAGGCAAGCGGCATGCGCGCATGCATGGCAGAAGATGGCAAGACAGAAGAAATTCCTTGGGAATTCTGGCCAAGCGATTTCCGCAGGCAATTCCTGAGGGCAGGCATCGTTAAGCCAGAACCGCCTCCATATCTTCCGGAATGCCCTCAAGCCGAATCAACGGTTCCTGGTCCGGCACCCGACATTGCCCTTCCTAAAGCCGGACTGGTCTATCACGTGACTCTGGCTGGCGGAGAACAGCCCATTGCGCTCATGGCCCATGCTGCAGCAGGCATAAAAACGCTCTTCTGGTTTTCCAATGGCTCCTTCATAGGAAAGACGAAACCAGGCGAAATGCTTACCTACAGTTTCTCTCCTGGCGAACACCTGCTCCGGGTTACAGACGACTCTGGCAGGACATCCGTCAGACGCCTTACCGTAAATGCTGTTAAATAGCCTTCGTTGAGAACTTATAAAGCTCTTTCCTCAGCTAACCATCTAGAACAGCACGTGCTGATCAGTCCGGCTTTATGCTGTGTGCATATGAAGAACCCATGAAGTATATAAAAGAAAATGTTCTTGAAAAAGAAAGCGCCGACGAAACAGACGACCGCGAAGGTGCCCTGGAAGAACAGCTTTACGACGCTATCGACAAGATCGATGTTACGAGAGCCAAAGTTCTCATGGCGGACGGTGCCGACTGCAATGCGCTGTGGAGTGGCGTTTTCAAAGCTTCAAGCAACTCAGCGCGCTTCAGAAGGGTTATATCCTTTCGACCAATAGCAGGTTACAAGTAGTTTACCAGTAACCCCATCCGCTTTTCCGTCGTTTTCAGAGAAGCATGGGGCTTGTCATTTTCTATCCAGTCTCTTGCAATTTTGGCGAGAGTATTGTCGGGAGCAGGTTCCTTTCCTTTTGGACGGCGTCTGGTGGGTATCTCATCTCCAGCATGTAGTGCGCGCTGTATCTCCAAGGATTGTACTCTTGCCTCCGAAAGGGATATTTCGGAGTAATGTCCGATTGTTCTCGTTGTATCTTCTTCACGCGTATGGATACGGTATTTCCAAACCTTTGTTCCTGTTTGAGAATGAAGAGATAGAGTTGTCCGTCGACATTCAACTTATACGGAAGAGTGGGAGGTTTGAAGTTCTCTATTTCCTTTGCTGTGATTTTACGATTGGTGTCCATGCGTTTCTCCTTGCAGAAATTCTCCTATCAAATCTGAAGGATATAAAAAATGTGGGGTATAAACAAAGTGGTTATGGGTACAATAAGTTATACCCCATTCTATACCCCATACCGACCTTGGCTTCAAGGATTATTTTCTAGACTACCTTGAACTAACTTTTTCGTAACCATGTAAAAAATAAGCCCCATAATATCTTTCCTAGACATCATGGGACGTTCTAAAAACTATTGTTTGGTACCCGGTGCGGGAATCGAACCCGCAAGGACGTGAGTCCGAGGGATTTTAAGTCCCTTGCGTATACCAGTTTCGCCACCCGGGCATGGCAAAGTGGTAACAGTTCACAAATCTGTTTGCAAGAAAAAACATACGTTCATCACACTGCTCGAGCAGCCTTGACGCACCATGCCGCCCAGCGTATATTCGACACAAAAGTTTCATATCCTTAATAATAACAGAGGAATGTTTTATGGCGCTGCACATTGTCAACCATCCGCTGATCCGTCACAAGCTGGGGCTGCTTCGTAAAGAAAGCACTTCTACCAGCGAGTTCCGTATGCTCGCAAAAGAGATTGCCCGTCTGCTCACCTACGAGGCCACAAAAGACCTGCCCACGGAGAAAAAAACTGTCAAAGGCTGGGCCGGCATGGTTGAAGTGGAGTATATCTCCGGCAAAATGATCACCATCGTCCCCATCCTGAGAGCAGGTCTCGGCCTTATGGACGGCGTGCTCGATATGATTCCTGGAGCCAAGATCAGCGTCCTTGGCCTGTACAGGGACGAGACCACCCACGAACCCGTTGAATATTATAAGAAGCTGGCCAAGCGCATCGACCAACGTTTCGCCATTATCCTCGATCCCATGCTGGCCACCGGTGGTTCTCTCGTGGCAGCAATAGAGAGCCTTAAGAATGCCGGTTGTCCCAAAATCTATTCCCTTAATCTTGTCGCAGCGCCCGAAGGTGTCAAAGCTGTGCTCGACAAGTTTCCGGAAGTGGAAATCTACGCAGCCGCGCTGGATTCTCATCTCGACGAAAACTGCTACATCATCCCTGGCCTTGGCGACGCCGGCGACCGTATCTTCGGTACGCGCTGACGACGCGGCGGCACCGCATGGCTCGCTATTCTTCACGCATCAGCGATCGGCACATGGTTGCCGTGCGTTTTAGCGCCCTTGGAGACGTTGCTCTTACCACAGGCGTGCTTCTGCGCTATCATCAGCAGCACGGCACAACATTCACCGTGGTCACGCGCATGCAATTTGCCTCCCTGTTTGACGGCAACCCTGCAGTGAGCGAAGTCGTCGGACTGAAGGATGAAGAACTCCACGGACCTGATCAGCGCGCCGCCTTTCGCTCCATCGTGGAACGCTGGCCTGACTCGCCGCTCTTGGATTTGCACAGGAACCTACGCAGTGCACTCCTTGCCAAAAGCTGGAGAGACGCCATTATTTGCTATAGAAAAATGTCTCTCCAGCGCCGCGCATTTTTGTGGAGCAAGGGGCGGCTCTGCCGGGAAACGCTCCGTGCGTTGAACGTGCCCCAGCGCTACGCCACCGGACTGTGGGACGACAGCGACCGACCTCCCAAGGAAGAGTTGTGTCCCAAGGTTTTTCTTTCTGCTCAAGAGAAGAACTGGGGAGACAGCATCATCCATAGACTCCGCCAAAGCCATAAGTACGTCGTCGCCCTGCATCCTTTCGCGACGCATGCGCTTAAGACATGGTCCAAGAATGCCTGGCTGCGCTTTGCGCAGCTGCTTGGGCGGCATGGCATCGGCCATGTCTGGATCGGACTGGGGGAAGAGATGGATTGCGGTGAGAGCGGCATCTCTCTGATCAACAAGACAAACGTCCGCCAACTATGCTCCGTTCTCGGCAGCGCAGACGCATTAGTCACGGGAGATTCTGCCCCCATGCATTTATCGGATGCCGTTGGAACCCCTGTACTCGCACTCTTCGGGCCGACGACGCAGGAATGGGGATTTTTCCCCAACGGTCCACAGGACACCGTACTTGAAGTCGATCTGCCATGCCGTCCCTGTTCCCTTCATGGATCCGGCAAATGCCCTCGCCACCATGCCTGCATGGAAGGCATCTCGCAGGAAATGGCACTTCAGCAGATCATTTCTATCTTGGAGCGCATATAACGTGTTACTATTTTATTTTTTTTAACACGCCTCTAATAAAAAAAAATTCACATTGTTGACCAAAAAAATTTTTTTATTTACGATGGTACATAAAGTAAGCGGCAGTCTGCCCAACCAGCTGGTCTGCCATGCTAAACGATGGCATGTTTACACATTAACCGTCTTCAATGTGGAAACCTTTTTCTGTTATCAGAGCCAGGAGGATCATAATGCAAATCTCCATTGGTCTGGGGAAGGATGGCGCTGAGGAACGCCTTGAAAAGCGTGGCATTTCCCGCCGTGACTTCCTTAAATTCTGCTCCACTGTCGCTGTAGCCATGGGAATGGGGCCGGCTTTCGCCCCCACTATCGCCAAAGCTCTCACTGCGCCCAATCGCCCTTCCGTTATCTATCTGCATGATTCCGAATGCACCGGTTGCACGGAAGCGCTTATCCGCATCAACAAACCGTTTATCGACGAACTCATTCTCGACACCATCTCGCTCGATTACCAGGAAACAATCATGGCCGCAGCCGGCGAAGCGGCTGAGGAAGCTCTGCACATGGCCATGAAGAACCCGAACGGCTACATCTGCGTTGTCGAGGGCGCGATCCCAACTGCCATGGACGGCCTCTACGGCACGATTGGCGGCCGCACCATGTTTGAGATCAACAAGGAAGTCCTTGCCGGAGCCAAGGCGGTTGTGGCCTATGGCACCTGCGCCTGTTTCGGCGGTCTTCCCTCTGCCGCACCAAATCCTACGGGCGCCAAAGGCGTCAACGACTGCTTTGCTGACATGGGCATAACAGCCATCAATGTTCCAGGCTGCCCGCCCAACCCCATCAACCTTGTCGGCACACTGGCCGCCTATCTCGGCGGTCTGAAGATAGATCTGGACAAATTGAACCGTCCGAAGATGTTCTATGGGGTCACCGTCCATGAGCTGTGCGAACGCCTTCCGCATTTTGAAGCGCTGGAATTCGCCCCGTCCTTTGATTCGGAGGAAGCTCGTGCCGGATGGTGCCTGTTCAAGCTCGGCTGCAAGGGACCGATGACATACAACAACTGCCCGAAAGCGCTGTTTAATGATGTCAACTGGCCTGTCAAGGCTGGTCATCCCTGCATTGGCTGTTCCGAGCCCAACTTCTGGGACAACATGTCTCCCTTCTATGAAAACTAGTGAGATGCCATTATGAGCGAAGTTAGAAAAACTCCCCAAAGCGACTACACTGGTCCGGTCGTCGTCGATCCGCTGACCAGAATCGAAGGACATCTGCGCATCGAAGTGGAAGTGGAAAACGGCCGCGTCAAGGACGCGCGCAGCTGCTCCACGTTGTTCCGCGGGCTGGAAACCATCCTTAAGGGACGCGACCCGCGCGATGCGCAGTTCTTTACCGCCCGTACATGCGGCGTCTGCACCTACACCCATGCGCTCGCGTCCACCAGAGCGCTGGAAGACGCCATGAAAATTGAGATCCCGCGCAACGCCACGCTCATCCGCAACCTGGTGCTGGGAATGCAGAACCTGCATGACCATGTGGTACATTTCTACCATCTTCACGCACTGGACTTCGTCGATGTTGCCGCTGCACTCAAGGCAGATCCGGCCAAGGCCGCGAAACTGAACGCATCGATCTCTCCGCGCCCGACCAGCGAAGAAACGCTGCGCGCCGTGCAGGCGAAGGTAAAGGCACTCGTGGAAAGCGGACAGCTCGGTCCGTTCACCAACGCCTACTTCCTTGGCGGCCATCCCGCCTACTATCTTGAGCCGGAAGCCAACCTCATCGCTACAGCGCACTACTTGGAGGCCCTGCGCGTCCAGGTGGACATTGCCCGTGGGACGGCCGTTTTCGGTGCAAAGAACCCGCATCCGCAGTTCCTTATCGCAGGCGGCGTGACCTGCTATAACGCGCTACAGCCAGAAACCATTGCCCAGTTTACCGCCTTGTACAAGCAGGCAAAGGAATTCGTGGAACAAGTCTATATCCCCGACCTGCTGCTTGTTGCCGGGGCATACAAGGACTGGGCAGGCATCGGCGGCGGCGTTTCCGATTACATGGACTTCGGTGAATTCCCCGCTATGGGTAAGGAACGCGATTTGGAATCCCGCTGGCTTAAGCCTGGCGTCATTTACAACCGTGACCTTTCCAACCCCATGCCCTTCGATCCCATGAAGATCTCCGAGCATGTGCGCCACAGCTGGTACGAAGGGGACGAAGCACGGGCGCCCTTCAAGGGAGTGACCGCCCCGCAGTTCACCCGCCAGGGCGATACAGACCGCTACTCCTGGATGAAAGCGCCCCGTTACGACGGGCACGCCGTGGAAACCGGCCCCCTTGCACAGATGCTCATCTCGTACGCCCAAGGCAACCCTCTTGTTAAAAAGACCGTGGATACCGTCCTTGGTGCCCTTGGTGCTGGACCGGAAGCCCTGTTCTCCACATTGGGCCGCACTGCAGCCCGTGGCGTAGAAGCTCTGGTCGTTGCTGAAGGCGTCGGCCAGTGGCTCAAAGAATTTCAGGAAAATATTGCCCAGGGCGACAACAAAATCTGCGTCAATGCAGAAGTGCCCAAGAATGCTGAAGGCGCAGGCTTTGTCCATGCTCCGCGCGGCGGGCTGTCCCACTGGATCGTCATTGAAAACAAAAAGATCGCCAACTTCCAGCTTGTCGTCCCCTCGACATGGAATCTCGGTCCGCGCTGCGCCGCTGGCAAACTGAGCGCAGTTGAGGCTTCGCTGGTAGGCTCGCCCATCGCCGATCCCAAGCGGCCCGTGGAAATTCTCCGCACAGTCCATTCCTTTGACCCATGCATTGCCTGCGGCGTGCATATTATTGACGGCAACACCAACCAGACCTACGACTTCAAGGTACTGTAACTCCTACATCTGAACTGATCCATCAACCAAAAGCCGGGGATATTCTTCCCCGGCTTTTTCAGGAACTATCCATGCAAAAAATACTTATTCTCGGCGTCGGCAATATTCTTTTCACCGACGAAGGTATAGGTGTACGAGCCTTGGAATGGCTACGTGACCATGCCCGCTTTCCTGAAAACGTCACACTGCTGGATGGAGGAACGCTGGGCGTTGGTCTTATGGATGCGCTTCTGGACTGTGATAGGGTCTACGTCCTTGATGCTGTCCTTGGGGGAAAGGAACCGGGAACCGTCTATCGCCTTACAGATGAAAATCTGCGCAAAAGCCTGAGTTTCCGGGACTCACTGCACCAAACAGACCTTGTTGATACGTTGATCTATTGCGACCTGCTTGGGCACAGACCTGAAGGCGTAGTCTACGGCATGGAGCCAAAGGACTACAACACAATGGAACTGAAGCTCTCTCCCGTCTGCGAGCAAAAACTTCCAGAACTTGGCAGTGCGCTTCTGGATGAACTTGCCGGTATGGGGATTAAAGCAGAACGCCTATAATGCATCAGTGAAACGGCGTTGTTTGGATCTGGTGCCGGATATATATTTTTCCTAGATACTGCGCGATATTCATACAGGCCATCATACTAACCGATGGCGCACATAACACTACGCTGTGGCAGATGATACTGCTCTCCTTTTCCGCCATAAAAGCCATGCCTGCAAAAGGCAAAGGTCGTTTGATTTCTTTTCAGTCCTGTTCATGCACGCGCTGAATATCAGCCCCCACAGCAGCCAGCTTTTTCTCCATCTGTTCATACCCTCTATCGATGTGATAGATTCTCTGGACCTTGGTCTCCCCTTCAGCGCATAGACCTGCCAGTACAAGCGCGGCTCCTGCCCGCAGATCTGAAGCCATTACCGGAGCACCTTCCAGCCGTCCTCCACCTCGAACAAGCGCAGATGAACCATTCACCTGTATGTCTGCGCCCATGCGAACCAGTTCCTGGACATGCATGAACCGGTTTTCAAAAATATTTTCCCTTACCATGCCTGAACCTGCTGCACGGCACAGCAACACCATAAATTGCGGCTGCATGTCTGTGGGGAAACCAGGATGCGGCTGAGTGCTGATGTCCACCGCCCTCAAAGCTGCACCAGCGCGGGCATACGCCCCACCCTCTCGTTCTTCAATTTCCATACCGGCCTCTCTCAGCTTCCCAATGAGGGCGGCCATGTCCGTGCACGGACAGTTCCGGACAAACAATTCACCGCCGGTAACGCCTGCGGCCACAAGAAAGGTGCCGGCTTCGATGCGATCGGGCATGATATCGTACGAACAGCCATAGAGACGTTCCACGCCTTTAACGGTAATGACGCTGCTGCCTTGTCCCTCGATATGTGCGCCGCAGCGGTTGAGGAAATTAGCAAGATCGACGATCTCAGGCTCTCTTGCGACATTTTCCATCACTGTTTCCCCCTGGGCCAGGCAAGCGGCCATCAGGGCATTTTCCGTACCGCCGACTGTGGGCATGGAGAAACTGAAATGCGCCCCTTTCAGCCCGTCTGGACATGCCCCACGGATATAGCCGTTCTGAAGATCAAAATGTGCTCCCATACTTTCCAGAGCCAGTAAATGCTGGTCCACAGGACGTGCTCCGATTGCACAGCCACCAGGCAGGGAAACCTTCGCTTCACGCTTGCGAGCCAGTAAGGGACCGAGGCAAAGCACTGAGGCACGCATGGTCTTCACAAGGTCATAGGGCGCTTCAATGCCTAATTCGCCGTTCTTTACATGCACTCTCCCGTCCTGCAGGGAAGCATCGCGACCAAGAATGTTCAACAGTTTTATCGTGGTGCGTATGTCGCGCAGGTCCGGCACATTTCCGTATTGCACGTCTCCATCCACAGCTATGGAAGCCATGAGAATGGGTAACGCCGCGTTCTTTGAACCGCTTACCGTAACTTCCCCTTTAAGCGGCGTACCACCCTTTATGAGAAAACTGTCCATGATGCCTCCATGCACTTATACCTTTGATTTAAAAATTTTTACATGCGATGTCTGCTAAGTTTTAGCATTATAATCAAACGATACGATGTTTACTAACAAAAAAAGCCCCAACAGCCAAGTGAGGAGCCAGCCATCAACAGATCAGTCATAGTATCGTAAATCAAAAACAAAATGGTAAATACATCGTAGAAAGTGAAGCGTATTTTTTTGAAGCATAAACAACCTCATGGTTGAGGCAAAGCAAAACGGTATCAGTAAAAAAATTATAAGATATAGCTGATTACAAAAAATATTATCTCACAATATCAAAATATCTTTAGCAGGTTATCCTATCAAAAACAAAAGCATTGTCTCACCGCAGAAAATCATTTCGAGAGGCCGAGTTTTTCTGATCTGTCATGTTTTTTCAGAAAAATAGTACTTGACAGTGAACGCAAGCTATTGTTTTAAAGAAAGTGAAATTTAATTTCATATTAATTTATCGAGGTGCTGCTATGAAAAAACTTTTCACTCTCCTTCTGGCTGCGGGCATGGTCTGCGCTGCCAACTCCAAGGCTTCTGCCATCGATGTGGCAATGGACGGAGCTTTTAACTTCCAGTACACGCAGGCGCATACGCTTGACGGAACCAAGATCGATGCCGAAACGCAGTTCGTGGAAGTAGGGGCATCTTTTACTGCTTCTGAAAATCTCTCTGGCTACTTCAGACTCTGGAGTAAATGGGAATGGGGCAACAATGAAGAAGAAATGGGCGGTCAGGGCGGTCTGGGCAACTACCAGCAAGGCTACGTCAAGATGGCATACATAGACTGGACCGTGCCAAGCACTCCCGTCAAGGTGCGCATGGGACGCCAGGAGTTAGAGCTTCCTGCCGTTGCTCTGGACAAAAACCCCGCGATTTGGAGTTCCGATCCCTCCGATGGCATCGCCATCGCCGCTGACATAACGGACTGGTTCTCGCTTTCGGCGTTCTGGTCTCGCTACGACCGCCAGGTGGCAAAACATGGTGCTCCCTTCACTACCCATCATGCCACCACTGCGGACGTCTTCGCCATCATTGCGAACCTGAAATTTGAAGGGTTCCAGTTCAAGCCTTACTTCGCCTTTGCCGCCCAGGATGG
>JAEEGL013108773.1_pt1 | contig 14094 bp, 14 predicted proteins | sample 9134231 | NCBI WGS metagenome assembly JAEEGL01 (sample SAMN16246548, study PRJNA631951) | gut metagenome | biome: gut microbiome; feature: rumen; material: fiber-attached | host: Bos | place: Iran: Karaj | collected 2018-10 | reverse complement strand
GTTTCGTTTTCCAATTTGACCTCAAGTGACAATTGGTCATTGGGCTTATATAATACTATTTCATTCGTCATCACTGCGAAATGTTATGCTATTTTATATCAGTATTTTCCAAAATGGAAATAACTGAATTTGATGTGCGTTTCTATTATGCACCCAAACTGGGTGCAAAGGTACTCATTTTTTTTGATATATGCAAATTTTTCTTCCTTTTGATGGGAAATATAGCCATAAAAGCGAACATTACCCGTTCTATTACCAAAAATCCCCCGGTCAGTAGTCACTTCTGGATAGAAACAATCTCTATCAATATCCTACTAACCGAGGGCAAAGAGACCGCTACTTGGAGTAGGTCTTAACCTTGCGCCAACAAAGCCGCAGACGTCTCTTTAATTGCTCTCATCTCCGAATTAATCCCGTTGACTTGAGAGCCGCAATACCCTTCAAACCGGAGATTCAGGATTGCCTGTTAACCATACCGGAAGTATTGCTGACCAAAGGGAGTCTCCTGACGAAGCATGAACACAAGTTCCTTTTCTTTACGTCCGAAACGTACTTCAGGCTAACTCCCTGATTCAAAACCAACGGGCTTACATCCAATATCAAGTGAATGGTCTGCCCGTTGGCGCATTGTCAGCCGCCTATGTTACGGTTGCCCAAAGAGCCTCGCATAGCACGTCCGAAACGATTGTCATAAGTAATGCTGACAATGCTTTAGCGTTCAAAAATGATTATACAAATTCCGACTATCAAGATCACTGTTATGGGAGAAGTGCGCGTATTAAACTTCTGCTACAGGTGTCGCTCCTGCAAATGTTACTTCCTCACCGATTCTAGTCATAATCGTATTTCAGTTTTTCGTCATAATCACTTACCTCTACATCTTTCATCGAGACTATATATCCCCAGAAATAACGATTGCCTTGTTCACGGCAGAGTTCTTCTGTCTCATACCCATCAGCTTCTTGAAGCGGCATTGTGTACTTCGGAGCCGAATCATAGTTTAGATTACCAATAAGTGAAACGGCTATTTCCGCCAATATTCCGGTAATTGTTCCTTCTATTGTATGTGTTTGATCTAAATGGTGTTCCTCACAAAAGTCAATCTTATGTTCACATGCAATCTGCTCGTCTTTTGGGATAGTACAACTCCAGCGAACTCTATCACCTATTTTGAAAGGCTTACCGCAGCATTGGATCTGCCATGCTTCATAATAAATATTACAGGTGTCGAGTTTCATAATTATTGTTTGTGTTTTTTCAATAATAATAATTCTTCCATTTTCTTAAGCGGCGGTAAAAATCCTTCCCCGCAGTTGTATAAAAGATGATTCGGGTAGCCCTTGTACTCATCCTCCAGATGTGTGCCGGTCTTAGCAAAGTGATATGCTTCAACTACAGTGCGACTGCGATTATTGCCTCCCATACAATGCACGATGATGGGTGTACCATCTTTGTCATATTCAGCGAGTTTGGCAACAGCATGTAGAATGGCATCTACATCCATTGGCTGTTCTTCAGTAGGAAACCAATCAAAAGTTGCGCCTTTAGAGTGAATAAGGTCTATCACTTCCGGCTCACGATAGTCGCACATGTTGATGACATGCTTTGTTTCACCGAAGATGTAAGGGTTTTTCACGTCCGATAGTTTCAGAAATGGACGTACCGTTATATTGGCAAAATCGTAATTCTTCATAATCAATATGCCCGACCTGTGTGATAAGTCCATGTATTTTTAAATGTGTCCCAATAGTAATAACCGATTTGCTGATGTTGGTTGTCATAAACAACCCATTTCTTCAAATCTTCATGGTAAACACGATAGCCAATCAAGTTCCCGAATTCATCCTTAATGTTCTCACGATTTTTTAAAATAGGATCTTGACCGCGCTGATAAATCATTTTGCCCGTCCATTCATCGCGTGACTCAATTTTACCGGTAACAGGATTTTGTTGCTCACTACTAAGAAAGTTTCCATACGCATCAAAGTATTCCATTTTGTGGTTCACTTGATTATACTGAGCATAAGCGACCAACATACCTGATGAGTTATAAAACTCTGTACGTTGCAGATAAGAGTTCCAACGTTGTGAGTACTCTTCTGCGTAACCAATACTTGTTACGATAATAAGCAGTATCATCACTGCTGCAAATTTAATGTGTTTCATATCTGTAGTATTTTAACAAAATCCAATACGTTGGTATTCCGGTTTGCGACCTTCAAACTTATCCCGAATGGCTTCACATTCCTTGATGGTATCTTTTGTCACAGAAGGTTTGGTCGTTCTGATTGTTTCTTCTAACATGTCCATCGTGATATAATCCAATTTCTTGCGGAAAGCCGCACGCTTGGTTTCGGCGACAATTCTTTCAATGTCAGCAGATACATAGTCTTCGGTCATATCCGCTAACTTATCCAGATCAATACTTCCTCTAAACGAGGTGTGATTAAGATTGATGCCAAACATTACCGTACGCGTCTCTTTATCCGGCTGCGGGAGATAGTATTTTAATTCCAAACGACCGGAACGGAGTGCTGCTTCGTCAACGTCTTGCGGGCGGTTTGTGGCTCCTATTGCGATAATACCTTTGCGACCACAATGATTGAGTTGGGTTAAGAACTCATTCACTTCGGTCTTTGTATATTCAGAACCGCGTGCATTACGTTTAGGAATCATCGCGTCTATCTCATCAAAGAAAATGATAGAAGGTTTATTTTCTTCGGCTTCTGCAAATTTCTCCGCAATGAGTTTTTGCGTACCATGAATGAAAGAGGACGCAATATCGGAGCAGTTGACGAGAATGAAATTGCACCCTGCTTCTTCGGCTAATTTCTCAGCAAAGAATGTTTTGCCACAACCCGGAGGACCATACAAAAGGGCTCCGTTGGGAAGTGTGATGTTTAATGCCCTGGCTCGTTCCGGTTCACGAATTACGTCGATGATATCGGAGCGGAATTTCTCCTTTAGTTCGGTCATTCCGGCTAAGGCGGCAAAGCCTTTCGGGCGGGAAGATGGGTTGTCAAAGATAGTCGTTGGTGCGCTCTTTGGCTCTGCTTTCTTTCCTTTTGCAGGACCGGTTACAGTGATTCGTAGATCATCGTCTAATGGCAATGAAGCTTTGCGAGAGGGAACTTTCTCCGGTTCTGGCTGTTTCGGCAGGCGAGCAAGGACTTCAGCGAGGTTATTGGATGTATGAATATAAGGAAAGTTAATAGGGTGCTCCATCTTCTGGATGATGTCTTTCGCGTTATTTTTCATCTCCTGCATGATTAACATACTCCAATCATAATAACCGCTCAACATGACTTTCTTCGTAAAACCATTTACATTCAAATCCACATGATATATTTGCTCTATAGTCGGATAAAATTGCGTCATAAAATTGCAACAGAAATCATAGCAGATCAAAAGATATGTTATGTTTGATGAATTCGAATATATAGTATTCCAACTTACATCCTTGAAATTTTCATTGTTGTCGAAATATTGCTTGATGAGAGCACTACTATCCCATTCTGTTGGAATGTAGGTCTTACAATACTTCTTCAGCGTAGAACGGAATAGGTCATCGCAAAATATGTGACCTTTCTTGGCTTCACTTATAAATACCTCAAATGCAGTATATACTAAGCCACTAATGCCGGCAGTAAAATCCAGCCAATCTTCATCTATATGCGGCATTTTTGACAGGATATCAGACTTGATGTCTTTGACCATACAATTCTCAAAGCCAGACTTAAGTACTACGCTTGGCATGTCATATTGTCTTGTTTTCATAGGGCGTAATATTAAAAATTGCAGCGGACTTTTGAAATCCACTGCAAAGGTACTACATATTTTTGATAACTCCTAAAGTTTGTAACGTTACAAACTATTTCAATAGATAGGATAAAACGGAATCCCAGTTCGGAAATTGTTCACTACCAAAAGCAATCACTTCTCCTTCAAACTCATCTGCACCGCATTTGTTTGGGCGATCGTCAATGAGATAATCACCGCGATTTAGGTTCTTATGATGTGATAGAATAAGACGCTTGTGAGCTACATCACCAAGGTATTTCTTAACCCAAGCAAATTTGTCACTTGCTGCGGTTGGGTTGCTCCAAGGAGAAGTACTAAGGATGTAGCAATCGTATTTCTCGCATAGTGCTCGGTATGCTTCAACAGCTCCGGGAAGCGGTTTCATGTGCGCAAAAATGTGCGGTACCTCATCAATACGACCATCATACTCAGATTTAATGACATCTCGCATGGCATCTATCCCACTTTGGAAATCCACCAGCACATTATCCATGTCCACATATACTATCTTTTTTGCTTCCATTGTTTTTGTTCGTTTAATTTCTGTTTGACCGTTGATTGGAATTTCTCATCGTACTTATACATAAAGCCATCACGATAAGGGAAATTTTGGGCTGAAAAACACATAGTCAGGATTTTGTTAGCGGCACTACAAATATTTTCCACACTAATAGTTTTAGGCAATTCTTTGTATTTCTCTAAATATGGCTCTAAATAGCGTTCGGAGGTGGTTTTTATGTATAACCTATCGCATACAATTCTTGCAACTGCTTCTGCTTCAAACTCTTTAATATCTTTATCTAACTTTCTTTCTTCCCACGCTTTACCCCATTCTTTTGGACAAGGAACATGGTTGCAAAATAAGTGGCCAAGTTCATGCGCAATACTTGCTATCTGCTCTCCATTGTTTAATGTCTCATTCGTTCGTATCACAAATTTTGCATTCTCACTCAACGTTCCTATATTTCTATTGATATATAATAAGATCTCTTTTGGCTCATCATTTTCATCAATCGAACTTATATCCGCTCCATAATCAACGCCCGCTTTCAAATGCGGATCGTATGCCACTCCATGGTATTGCATAAATTCGATAAGCTTGTATAAAAGATGGGGATCTGTTTGCCCATATACTCGAAATGGTCTCTCAACTTCTTCTATAATATAATCGTTGGGATAGGGCTGTAATGATTTCAACTTCGGTGTATACGTGTCTTGTATCTCAAATACAAAATCTACAGGACCAAATGGAACAAGAATAACTAATGGCCGGGCATTAGCTCGAATCTTGCGATTGTACTTTTTCCAATCACTTGGAGTCAAAACAAATTGGGCACGAGGCATCTGAAGATGCACCAACATGGCATTATATGGTGCCAATGTTTTAAACTGAGCACAGAAACTGAGCAATTCTCGAAACCGCTCACTCCTACGATACGCTTTTACTTCTGAAAAAAGTATATCTAACTTGCTTTTCGTTTCTTCTATTGTCATAATAGATTTAGAATTTTGTGCAAAGGTACTGCTTTTTATGGAGCGGTGCAAATGTTTGTAACGTAATGTGTTTATTTTTTAGTAGTCAAATATCCCTTTTGCATAAGCAAAGAGAGTACAATTTCTTTTTGCCCACTACCCATTGTAGAGAAGCGATGAAATATGATTTCTGGGAATTTCATAAATATACTATTCTTTATCAAATCTCGTTTGTCTTGTTTAGAATTTTCAGTGTGAAATGCGCTACCGTCCACCTCTATTGCAAAAATAGGTTTAGCAGTTAGAGTGTCTGCCAATAAAAAATCGACATGCGTTCCCGGGCGATATAAATACTTTCTTTCCTCATCAGTCAAAATATCAGTTTGCTTGATAATATTGCGTAATGGGTAATTCCTATAGATTTTCAGAGTGTTAAGATGATATTCAGTAATAATCTCTTCCAATAAATCATAGAATAGTAGTTCAGAGGGAAAACCTTTAGAATCAGGATGCTTTGCTTTTAGCCACTTTAATCGTTCTTCAGTATATTGTGAATATAAGATATCGAATATCGAGTATGTTTTGCTTTCTACAATTGTTCCATGATTATATTCAATATACTCAACTAAATCTTTTATAACTCCTTGCGGTAATTCAGTTTGAGGAATAAGTATATATAATTGTTTTTTAGCCCGAGAAATGGCTACATTTAGCAAGAGAGGATCGTCGACGAAATCTTTAATCTCATTGTCAACGGTTGACAAGATCATGACATCTTTTTCTCTACCTTGAAATTTATGTATAGTGGATGCTTGAATAGAATTGAACCCGTTATTCTCTAAAGTTATTTGCAGAGCATCTATTTGCTTTCGATAAGGTGAGATTATTCCAATATCCTCACATTTAGTTGGGAGTTTAGGTAGAATTTCCGAGATGATAGAATCAATTTGTCGTTGATTAACATGTCCTCTTGCATGATTTCCCTTTATCGTTCGTATGATATTAAGTGTGCTTGTATCATTGATATAATCGGACATGATTAGCAACTGATTATTGTAAAATCGTTTATTGCAAAATCCTATAATCAATGGATGACAACGATAATGTTCTTTCAATAAGACAGACGGAATATTTGCTGATTCAGATAATGAAGATAATGATTGCAAAATACTATTCCCTATGTAATTGTAATGAAATCTATAACAATGAGGTATATTATACTGCTCAAAAATGTTATCTGTAATATCTCCAAATCCGGTATTAACGACATTATGTAACTGCTTATCATCTCCTACTATTACAGCATGATTGGCACTATACAATGCAAGTGCCCCTGTCGCAATATCGACTTGAGAAGCCTCATCCATAATTACATAGTCATACCTATATGATGTAGGTATGTTATTTAATGCAGAAAATGTAGTACTCAATACAATGGGATAATCCTGCAAAAACTGATGTGTATTATCTTGTAACGCGTCTCGTGTATATATAACTCTCTGCCGCTTTGTTCCGTATTTATGGTACAACACCCCCTTTAATCGTCGCAAGGAAAGTTCCTCTAATTCATGCAGAGTGCATATGTTTTTATCAATGTAAACAGAAAGAATATCTATTTCATTTTCTAATTCTTCTTTCCTTTTATAGTAAAAAAGTCTTTTCAAACTATGTAAGATAATATTATCCCGTTCTTCCTGCCCGAATATTCGTAATATAAAGCAATAAATGTCATCTATTATCTTCCATTTCTCTCGTAATTTAATACGGCTTTCGATATTTTGAATCTTGTGCAGTATCGTTTTTGAAGTCATGTCTTCAAAATATTGCGATGAGCATAATTCTAAATGTAATGTAGATAAAAATTGTTCGAAATGATTTTGCTCTATAATTAGTCGCTGTAATTCTTCTTTAAGAATTGATATCCGTTCTTGCTTTTCGAAAAGCAACAATGATTTCTCGGTTTTCTCGCGGATAAGTCTATCTATATGACTGACAGTTCCCATTCCGGTAATTTTCCATGAGGATAAGTCGGGATATGTCTCAGTCTGCAATGAATCAAAAAAATAATTTTGTCTGTCATTGCTACCTAATTGGGCGACAAGAAATCCTAATTGGTAGGAATCGGAAGCTAATTTTTCGAATATATTTTCAACTGCAGCGTTGTTATTGGATACTACTTGAACATTCTTCCCTTGCAGTAAGAGATTGGCAATGATATTTAAAATCGTTTGAGTTTTTCCAGTGCCTGGAGGCCCCTGAATAATGCTAACAGTGTTGGTTAAAGCATTTTTAACGGCTTGATATTGACTTTTATTGCAGCCAAAAGGGAATATCGGCAATGATGCAATAGGGTGTTGATGATTAATCCCATCACCAAGAGATATGCTAAATGGACTATTGGGAGAAATAGATGTGATTTTACGATATTGAATAGGCAAAAGTGGTTGATTGTCATCCGTGCGAAGTTCTGTGTATTCTGCGATATCACATAAGTACTTAAAAACGTCTTTGGTTTGAGAGTCGTTGCATGATGTTTTTACATTTATCTTGTCATCTGAATAGATGCTTCCATCATTTATTCTCCAACATTTTTGGATTACATTCTCTCCAATTTTATAGTGATACTCATCTATTTTGCGAATATTATCTATTATGTGATTGTCTTGAATGAATTGTGCACAGACAAAAGGAGCACTATATGATTTAGCAAACTGAAATGGTAAAACATTACTTTTACTATATTGGTATATCCTTTCATTTCCAAAATACTTAATCATACAAAGATCGGCAATAATGGTACACTCTTCTATATCATCAGCATGAAATTGCCAATTTGCATTATTACGTATTTTGTATATAGTATTCATAAATAATATGCGTAGTTATACCTAATATGATGAATCCGCCGCAAAATTACTGCTTTTTGTTGAAACAGCAAAAAGTTTGTAACGTTATTTGGCTTTGAGGATGTCCGGCATGGTGACTAAAGAACGATCCAAATTGATTTTGTGAGGAAGACCATAATTGACTTCTATTTCGTAATGCTTTCGGAGATTATCGTTAGGAATAGCCATACGGATAGCAGAATTGCATTGAGACTTCTTTACATTCAAGGCATTGGGGTTGCATACATCCAATAACTTGTTTACAGACTCACGAAGTTTATCCGTATCCGACCGATTGGTAAGGCAGAAATAAAGGCGGATATATTCCTCTTTATAATCCGCAATCTCTTTCATTCGTATGCCTTCCGGATGGTTTAGAAAAAGGCAGTACAAAGCTTTCACTTGAGCTGTAAAATGTATCTCGCGATCATAGTCAGGAAGCAATACAGTATAGGTAAGAGGTGTAATTACCAATCGACTTAATTCTGTGAATGGGAACGGCTTTGGGGTGATGGAGAACATAGCCTCATCATCCTGACTGCGGGTAATCGAGAAACGAATACCGCTGTCTTCATAAGGAGAAAGAATTGTCTTGCGGAAATGATATTCTTTGTACTTCCCAGTGTCTAATATTTCATCAAACATCTCCTGCAATGTATCGAAATACTCAGACACCGCAGTTTCAATCAGATCTGTGGATGTAATGTCAAGGCGAGCGACAAAGAAATCACTATCATTTGTAGCAAGAAAAATATCCTCTACAGGCATCATTGCGCTATAAAGAGTTGCTTTCTTTTCTGCTGGGAAGAAAGGATTTTCCGCTTTGAGATATACTATTTTGCATGTCACCCAGTTAGATGTATCTTGATTAATGCGCTCTTCAATGGATTCGATTTGAGAATGCACATAATCATTGATTTTTGCAGAAGCTGTTCCTTCCACGAAGTACACCGTACCGTAAGGCAAAGCGCGGTACTTCTCGTCTATAAAGAGTTTTATTGATTTTTTGAAGCTTTGCATAGTTTCTTTGTTGTTTGCACGTTTTACGTGCAAAGGTACAACAAATTTCTGATATAGCAAAATTTTTCTTACAAAAAATGCGTAAAATCGCAATTTTTATTTTCTCCGCGATGCATAAAAACGCAGAATGTATTATTATGCTCGTTCTGACGCAGTGTTTCTATTTGGCTCCAATAATAAGGCATATCACAAAAAAGTATCTTCTAATATTATTGTCACCTTTATTGGTGGTACTCTTACCACCGTTTTTAGTGTTTTTTAAACGGACGGAGTGATGATTACGCGCCACGAACCATCTTTTGTGTTTCGCTCTACGTAGTTTTTCTCGGTCAGTTGTCCTACCAACTTCCGCACTGCCGTCAGACTGATACCTAACGCATCCCGCATGTCCTCTTGCGTTAATGCCGGTTGCGTCTGCATCATCCGTAAAATCTTTGCGTAGTTCGGTGTGCGGAACTCAATCATTTCTCCGTCATACCACCATACATTCTCATCCTTGTGCGTCACAAACAGGTAGTCATGATATATCTCGTTGGCAACTATCCCTTGGAAATACTGCACAAACGGCGCAATATCATTGATGGTGGCATGCGCACCGTCACTCGGCACTTTGCCTACAATCAGATCTGCTTGATGCAATGCTTCTAAATAGTCCTGTTTCTTGCGACTACGTACGACAATCATCGGCAAATCGTGACGCGACAGGATGAAGTTCACCATCAGGCGTGCGATACGACCGTTACCGTCCTCAAACGGGTGAATACGGATGTATCGATAATGAAACAACGCCGCCAACTCAATCGGAGACAACCGCCCGGCTTCTTCCTCAGAGTTATACCAAGTAACGAGGTCTGCCATTAATGCAGCTGTCTCTTCCGGAGCTGCGTACTCAAAGCGGTCACCATAACGAGTGATAACGCTATTCGGGCGCGTCTTATATTGTCCCGCATGGATCGTGTAACTGGTCTGCACACCGTTGGGCAACTCACGATAAACCGTATAATCCTCGCGCAGAAGCGTTTGATGCAACGTGCGGATAAAGTTCTGCGTCAACGGCATGTCCTTTATCTTTGCCTCCTCAGTCATCATCTTCAGTCCCACATTGCTGGCGGTCATCTCTTGCACATCACGAAGGGTCGCTTCACCTACGACCTTTCCGAACAACAGCAGAATCTCCGTCTGACCATAGGTCAAGGTATTACCCTCGATATGGTTGCTGTTGTAGTTGTAGTCGATGGTAAACCGACGACTCAGACGCTCCCGATCTTTATCAGAAATCGGTTGGATGCCTTGCCAAGCTTGCAACGCCTTCTTTACGCTAACCTGTTTCATAAATCTTAATTATTTTATGCTTAAATGGTTATTGTTATGTAACCTTTTAATTCGTTTTCAAAATGCCAATTCATCAACACTTTATTCTGCAAGGTTACTTTTGTGTAACCAAAACCGCTGCAAAGGTACTGCTTTTTTTTGATATATGCAAATATTTTCCAATTATTTTGTATTTTAGCTGTTTTTTTTATGCGAGCATAAATGCGCTATATGCTCATTTAATACATAAAATACATTTTATTCGTCAAAAAAAATCCCCGAACGCTTGCATATATGCAAAAATTGTTGTACCTTTGCACGCAAAATCTGTAAGGCAATGAAAAAATTTTTACTTGGCTTTGTCATTTTGATGCTGTCGATAGGGTTGCGTGCCCAGGGACAGTTCAAGGATGTGCGCCAGACGTACTTATGGGATGTGACCCTTTCAATGAAGGGATACAACGGTGCGCCGGACATCTATGACCAGGTGGTGGACGTGATGATAAAGGACATCCGTTCGATCACGGACGAGCGCACGGAGATCGTGGTGGTACCGTTCCAAGACACCAAATACTGCGAGGTATGGCGTGAGTCCGCCACGCCGGAAGGCAAAGAAGCGATCATCAAGCATATCCGCAATTACAAGAACGAGCAGGTGACCAACACCAATATATCCGCGCCTCTCCAGTATGCGATTGACGAGATCTTCACGACCGACAAGATCGACATCATGAAGCTGATGACGGACGGCAATGACAATGTCAACCCCGCCCGGCTCCGTGAGATATTGGCACAATGGTGCGAGATCGCCAAACAGAAGGATGCGTACGGCTATTATATCCTCCTTACAGATGCCGCCAAGAACGGCGACATCAGTGTGGTATTGGAGGGCATCTGCAATTTTGAGGAAGTAGATGCGTCCCAAATGCTGGACGGCATCGCGGACATCCGCCAGGTGAACAACACCTGGAAGGAGGGCATCCTCATCAATATCCGCGACGAGTATGACAAACCCAAGCGTCTGCGGTTCACCATCTATTCGGGTGACGGCAATATCCCTGCGGGCTTCAAGGTGCGTTTCCGCACGCGTCCGAACGACTACGTCGAGATAGACGAGGTGGCGGAGATGGAGTCGGACAACTCGCTCGAGATCCATCCCCGTTTCAAGAAATCCCAGCAGGCCTTGATCGAGGAGTTGCCGACCGATCATCTTTTCGGCGACATCATGATGGATTTTGAACCGACGCCGGAGATGGCGCAGGATCCCAAATACGCCTACACGCGTATCGTGGACAAAGAGTGCGCCGTGCTATTAGAAAACAAACCCGTTAAAACCGTAACTATCCATGTTAAGTAGTAATCGTGCCTCATCGAGGCTAAGAAATAGATTTTTCCCGATCCTTTTTGCGGTCCTTTCGATCGCTTTCACAGGTTGCAACAAGGGGAATGACCTCGAAGTGGTGGTTTGGGGCAAAACGAACACGTACGACCCCTTCCTTTGGAAAAAACATGTGCCGGACACGCTCAAGCAGACACTGTGCTTTGATTTTAACGACGATGCACGGAATTACCTCTCGGAGCCGCTGCGGCTGGGTGTCTTCAAGAAAGATGCGGCGGGACATCTCCGACCAGTGCAGGCGGACGAGATGGAGCTCTACGTGAACGGTCAGCCGGCAGAGGGCAATATCATCAGCGTCAATGCTTCGGAGAGCGAAGCGGAGGTAGGCATTGTGATGAACTCCAATGCGGAGAACAAGTTGCATTACTGGTATATCAAGCCGATCGGCAATGCCGGGCTGGACCGTATCAATGACAAAGACGCCTACGGCGCAGACGAGGCGGTGATGGAGATAAGGGTGCGCAAGCGCCATGTGATGAACCCGCTGGCGGAGGAGATGATGTGGTTCGGCATCATCGTGTTAGGAGCACTCGTGCTGTGGTTCCTGGTGCTCAAGCATATCTTCTTCCCCACTTTCCGCGTGACGCGTCTGCTGCTCACGGGGCCCGAGCCCTACATGAGCCAGCTCAAGATCAAAGGCTACCGGTTGTGCGTGCTGGACGCTCATCCGAAGAAACAGGGTTGGTTCAACAAAGTGTTCGCCGGCGAGATCAAGTACGAGACGAATGCGCTCTGGACAGCGCCTGTGGTGTTCGAACCGCGTGACAAGAAATCCATCCGCGTCCGTCCGGACAAGCAGACCTATACCACGGACGCCCGTCTGATGAAGACCAATACCGATTATGTGCTGGTCAACGAAACGACGAAGACCAAAACAACCATACGCATATCATAAATTTACAATATCATGGCAACAAAAATCAAACGCTGTCTCTATGTGGGACTTGGTGGAACCGGTATGAACGCACTCCTTCATACCAAGAAAACATTTATGGACACCTACGGCGAAGTGCCGCCGATGATCGGGTTCTTGGGAATAGACACCGATAGCGGCGCCTACAAGAAATCGCTGACGACCGTCCGTGGCGAGGAAGTGACGCTCAGCCCGAACGAGCAGCTGCCGATCCTGGTGAAGGATGCCCGTCCCATCTACGATGTCAACAAAGAAGATTTCTCCTGGATCCCGGAGAAGAACCTCTATGCGCTCACGGGCATGACGCTCGGCGCCGGACAGGTACGTACCAACGGCCGTTTTGCGTTCACGGTCAACTACGTGCAGGTGGCGCAGAAAGTGCACAGCATCCTTAACCAGATCACCAACGCGCGCATTCAGGCGAACGACAAGTACGAACTGCTCAGTACCAATACGGAGATCCATCTGGTCTTCTCCGTTTGCGGCGGAACGGGTTGCGGTACGTTCATCAACATGGCATACCTGCTCCGCAAGGAAGCGCCGAACTGCAAGCTCACCGGCTATGCCGTATTGCCGGACATCTTCAAATCGATGTCCCGCTCGGGTATGGCGAAAGTGGCTCCCAATGCGTACGGCGCCATCATGGACCTCGACTACCTCATGCACATGGGTATGGGCAGCACGCCGATCAAACTGGACTATATAAAGGACAGCTACGAGATCCGCGAACGTCCGTTCAATTCGGTCGTTTTCATTGACAACAAGAACGAGAACCTCGATACCTATACCCATGTGGACGAACTGACGGAGATGATCTCCCTGGCGTTGGTGACCTCTGCCGGCGAGTTGAGTTCCGCGTCCGCGTCAGTGAGCGACAATATCGAAAAGAACATCACCGAGGGCACGATGGACATCGAGAACAAGAAAGCCTGGGCGGCAGGAATGGGTATCTGCGAGATCTTCTACCGCAACGAGGAGATCAGCGAGATATACGCCATCAAGGCGGCGAAGAACCTCATCGACCGTATGTTCAACTCCTGCGAGGATGCCGACATCATCGTCAACGCGTGGATCGATTCGCCGGAGGTGAATATCCGCGAGAACAACAACAACGACCACGTCATCGATTATATTGCGGACAAAACGCCGAAATATGAACTGTCCATCAACGAGGATGCGAATGCGATGCCGGAGGTGGAGCAGTATCTCCAGATGAACAAGATCAAGGACGAAGAGATCAACGACAAAGTGACCGCCCTCACGGCACGTGTACGCAGCGAGTTGCGCAAGTT
>JAEEGL012191924.1_pt1 | contig 14094 bp, 11 predicted proteins | sample 9134231 | NCBI WGS metagenome assembly JAEEGL01 (sample SAMN16246548, study PRJNA631951) | gut metagenome | biome: gut microbiome; feature: rumen; material: fiber-attached | host: Bos | place: Iran: Karaj | collected 2018-10 | reverse complement strand
GATGAAGCCGTAAAAAAGGCGCTCGATGAAAATTATGAAAGCACGGTGGAAGAAGTGCTGCCGGATGCCATCGATGAGGCATTAACGAGTAAAGAGTATCTGGATGAAAAAGAAAAAGCCCGCAGGGAAGCATACGAAGAAGCGGAAGAAGAAATTAACGAAGAATTTGACAAACAGGAAGCAAAGAAGTCAAAAGCCACAAAGGATGCGGAGGCAAACTTCCGTGAAGTTCCCGTTACCGTTTATGAGAACTTCTTTAAAGATGTAGCGGAAGATAATACCTTAGACGGCAATGCCGACGGAAAGGTACGTGTATTTTCCAAAGAAAATGAAGTAAATAAAGCAAGCTTTGTAGAAGGACGCGCGCCGGAAAGTGATTATGAAATTGCCATCGACCGGATGCATGCGGATAATAACAATCTCCATATCGGCGATCATATAAAGGTTGCGGGAGAAGAATTCGAAATCTGCGGATTGCTTGCATATGTTAATTATTCGACGCTGTATGAAAAGAATACGGATTTAATGTTTGATGCCATTGATTTCGATGTGGCAATGGTAACGGATTCGGCATGGAAGGAATTGAAAGGGAAAATTCATTATTCCTATGCGTTCTTCTATGAAGAACCATATTCCAATGATAATGAGGAAAAAGTTCTGTCCGACAATTTCATGCAAAGCCTCCTTACGCAGACGGTAAAAGCAGATAATGAACTGAAAGATTATGTTCCGGGGTATGCGAATCAGGCAGTGAATTTTGCATCGGAAGATATGGGCAAGGATAAGACAATGGGCGGAGTTTTACTATATATTCTTGTCGTTGTGCTTGGCTTTGTTTTTGCGCTGACCATTACCAGTACGATTACAAAGGAATCGACGGTAATCGGGACACTCAGAGCATCCGGCTATACGAAAGGGGAACTGATCCGGCATTACATGACAATGCCTGTTTTAGTGACATTAATTGCGGCGATTGTAGGAAATATATTGGGATATACGTTTTTCAAGAATCTTGTCGTGAATATGTATTTTAATTCCTACAGTCTCCCCAAATACCAGACATACTGGTATTATGAGGCGTTCTTAAAAACAACGGTTATGCCGGTTATTCTGATGATTTTAATTAATTTCTTCGTGGTAAGTTACTGGCTGAGGCTGTCTCCGCTTCGCTTTATCCGAAAGGATTTAAAAGTGAATAAACGCAAGAAAGCAATGCGTCTGCCGAGATTTAAATTCATGGGAAGATTCCGGCTTCGTGTAATTTTGCAGAATATCCCGAATTACCTGGTGCTTTTTGTCGGAATCTTTTTCGTGGTATTTCTTGCGACATTTGCGTTCGGTCTTGAAACCACGCTGAGCAACTACCAGGATCATGTGGTGGACGATATGTTTGCAAAGTATCAGTATGTTTTAAAAACGACAGAAGATGAGGATGAAAATGAAATTACCACGAGTGTGAAGGATGCGGAAAAATTCAGCATGGAAACTCTTTACACCATCGACGGGATAAAAGTGAACGAGCCGATTTCGGTATATGGGATTGAAAAGGGAAGTGCCTATATTCAAATCGGGGATGCGGATATTTCCGGCAATGAAGTTTATGTTTCAAGTGCCTATCAGGACAAATTCAAACTGCATACGGGTGATGAAATTATATTGAAAGAAAAATACAACGATAATACTTACACCTTTAAAATCGCAGGTTTCTACGATTATCTCGGAGGTTTAAACATTGTAATGTATATCGATTCCTTCAATGAAATCTTCGGATATCCGGAGGGCAGCTTTAACGGATTTTTGTCCAATGAGGAAATCACGGATATTGATGATAAATACATTGCTTTGACGATTACGGAGGAGGATATTACCAAAGTTTCCCGTCAGCTGGATCATTCCATGGGCAGCTATATGGCATACTTCAAGGTAATCTGTCTGATTTTTGCCGGAATCCTGATTTATCTTCTGACAAAGGTTATAATTGAGAAGAATGAGAATGCGATTTCCATGGTCAAGATTCTCGGTTATAAGAACGGTGAGATTGCCTCGCTTTATCTTCTTTCCACCACGTGGATGGTAATTCTTTCGGCAATTGTTTCGTCGCTCTTCGGGGCAAAATCCTTAGAACTTGTATGGAAAATTGTAATCGGACAGATGGACGGCTGGCTTCCGTCATACATTCCGCCAATCAGTTACGTGTGGATTTGCCTGATGATTTTTGCAGCCTATCTTGTAATCATGGTTATTGACTATAACCGCATCCGCCGGATTCCGATGGATGAAGCGTTAAAGAATGTGGAGTAAAATCGCAAACCGGTGACAGGCACCGTTGATGAACAGGGATTTCGCACATGGGCGGAATCCCTGTTTGACAGTTCTTATCATGGGATTTAGAATGAAGACGCATTAAACGGAAATGAGGAGTTATCATGGATATAAATGACAAGGATTTAATTTGGGAAGAAATAAGCACGGAACATATCGTTAAAGATGAGTGGATCGATTTTCGCCGTCAGGTGTTCCGCTTTCCGGACGGATCCGTTTTTGAACCGTATTATACTTACAGTCGCCGGAATTATGTGGTAATCGTTCCGTCGGATGAGGACGGAAATTATCTGATGGTAAAGCAGTACCGCCAGGGAATCAGGAAGGTAACCATTGAGTTTCCGGCGGGCGGAATCGAGCGTAAGGACGGAAAGCAGTACGGCGGGGAAGATGATTTATCCTCGGAGGATGCACTTGCTGCTGCAAAAAGGGAATTAAGGGAGGAGACCGGATATGAGTCCGACGAGTGGACGCATCTTCTGACCATTCCCTCGAATGCCACGATTGCGGACAATTATGCTTTTATTTTTACGGCGAAAAACTGCAGGAAAGTAGCGGGACAGTCGTTAGATGCCATGGAATTCGTAAACGTACTGAAGCTTAGCGCGAATCAGATTGAAGAGCTGATTAAGAAGGAAGAGTTCCCGCAGGCGGTGCATCTTATGGCATGGCTTTTATCGCTCAGAAAGTACGAATAATGGACAAAAAACAGAACATCCTATATACTAAAAAATCAATAACCACGAAAGGAAAGGAAAAAAATATGGCTCAAAATCCTGTTGTTACAATTACGATGGAAGACGGTTCCGTGATGAAGGCGGAACTTTATCCGGAAATCGCACCGGAAAGCGTAAACAATTTTATTTCCCTGATTCAGAAGAAATTCTATGACGGACTGATTTTTCACCGTGTCATAAGCGGATTCATGATTCAGGGCGGAGATCCCGAGGGACTCGGATTCGGCGGCCCCGGCTATCATATTAAGGGAGAGTTTAAGATCAACGGATTCGAGAACAATTTAAAACATACCGCGGGAGTTCTTTCCATGGCCCGTGCGCAGGATCCCGATTCTGCCGGAAGCCAGTTCTTCATCATGCATAAGGATTCTCCGTTTTTAGACGGACAGTATGCGGCATTCGGCAAACTGATTGAGGGAATGGATGTCGTAAATGCCATTGCCGCCGTTCAGACGGACATGCGAGACAAGCCGATTCATGATCAGAGAATGAAGACCGTGACCGTGGAAACATTCGGCGTGGATTATCCGGAACCGAAGCATGTTTAAAGGGTTTAAAAACGATGAAAGAAAATTACAGAAACGAAGTCCTTTATTACACCTTTCCGGCATTTGAAGCATATCCGGAAATCGTGCATGCCTTTACTTCCAGGGAGTGCGGTGTCAGCACCGGATATAATTCTTCCCTGAATATGGGCGTTCGTACCGGGGATGATCCGGAGAACGTAAAAACCAATTACCGGATTGTATGCAAAACCCTGGGGCTTAATCCGGACATGGTGGTTTTGGGAAATCTTGTCGGCGGCGATACGATTCGTAACGTCACAAAGGAAGATGCCGGTGCGGGTGTTTTTCGTGATTTTCCGTTTGAAGGAACGGACGGACTTCTGACTGATGAACCGGGGCTTGTTCTCTGCGCAACCTTTGCGGACTGCGTACCTGTTTTTTATTACGATCCGGTAAAGAAAGTTGTGGGAATCGCTCATTCGGGATGGAAGGGAACGGCTTTGGAGATTGCCGGAAAAATGGTCGAGCGGATGCAGTCGGACTACGGATGCAGACCGGAAGACATCATTGCCGGAATCGGCCCGTCCATCGGAATGTGCTGCTTCGAAACGGACGAGGATGTTTTTACGGAATTCGTGGAACTGCCTTATCTGGACGATGCGTGGTTTTATAAGAAAGATAACGGTAAATTTGACATTGATTTGTGGAGAATCAATCTGGAGATGCTTTTGTATGCGGGAATTCCGGAGGACCGGGTACATGTTTCGGGACTCTGCACCTGCTGCAACAGCGATGTGTTCTTCTCCCACCGCGCCAGCAAGGGAAAAAGAGGAACCATGGCAGGTATCATTTGCATGAAAGAATAGAAGCCGGACGGATTACCGAATGAAGGATTTTTCTTTTCCGTTGGACAGCATTCTTGTTTGGAAAAACGGAAAAATTATAAAAGAGGAATATCAATATCCGTATGGTGAGAAATCTCTTCACCGTATGTTTTCCATGGCAAAAAGTTATACTTCCCTCGCAATCGGTGCATTAATTTGTGAGGGAAAACTTCATCTGACGGATAAAATCGGGGATTTTTTTCCGGAACTGCTTCCGGAAAAGAATGACCCTTTTTTTGATGAAATGACGATTCATGATATGCTGCGGATGCGTACCTGCTTTGCGGTTACCACATATAAAAACAAATTGGATGAAAACTGGGTGGGCAGTTATTTTTCAACAAAGCCGGATCATTCTCCGGGGATGATTTTTAAATACGATACGTCTGCCGCACTGGTTCTTTCCGCTTTGGTTGAGAAGATTACCGGCCGGAACGTGATCGATTATCTTTGGGTTGTTTTCTTAAATGAAGCCGGATTTTCAAAGGATGCTTATTTTATGCCGGATCCGTTCGGGACGGGAAACGGAGGTTCCGGTCTGATGGCTTATCCGAAGGATATTCTTTTAACCGGCACGTTTCTTCTTTCTGCTTACCGGGGGAGACTGAAGAGGGATTATCCGGGTTTGTTTTTAAAAGCGGATTCGGAAAAGTGCACAGATTCATCTGCCGGTTCGGAAAACGGGAATTATGATACCGGGTTTTACAATCGTTTTGAAAAATATATAAAAGATGCCATGAGTTATCATACGGCGACCGTGCACGAGGGAAAGACAAGGTCCGAACGATACGGCTACGGGTATATGTTCTGGATGATTCCGAAAGGCGGTATTATGATGTACGGCATGGGAGGGCAGTATCTGGTTATTTATCCGGATACAAAAACCGTCGTGGTGACAACGGCGGATACCCAGTCGGAAGCCGGGGGAAATCAGAGAATTCTGGATGCAATCGAGAAAGAATATGCCGGGACGGATTCAGTGAGGGAGAGTATGGATTTCGAAACGACAATTCCCGACGGTTTGTCCTTAACGGAAGAAGACAAAAAAAGCGGAATGGACCGTTTTTTCGGAACCTATGAAATTACAAAAAAGGATTCGTATTTTTCCGGATTTGTTTTTGATGAAAAGAAAATTCTTTTCGATACAAAAGAAGGGAAATATGTTTTCTTCTATGAAACGGGACGGTTCGGTGAAGGGAATGTTATCTTTTATCCGCCGGACGACAAAACGGATGATTGCCCGGCCGGATTTACATCGGATTATTCGTTCGGCTTACGTGTGAAACCGGTTTCCTGTGCAATCGCGCGGTATCAGCCGGACGGAAGTATCTATATACAGGCACGCCTTACGGGTGAAGATTTCGGGATGATTCATTTTATGATTGCCGCAAAGGAAGACGGGCAGACTCTTTTATATATCCGCAAGGCTGTTGAATTCTTTCTCCCCTGTTTTAACGGATTCTTCGACGCCCGGAAAGTTGTCAGTGAATAAATTTGTATTTGACGGATTTTACGACCGCAGGTCCTCCTGCGGTCTTGCTGTTTCCGAAACAGAAAACACCGTTTTTTACACCGACCCATCGACCGGCCAGAGCGGGAATTGCGATTTCGGAATCAAAGCAGGAAAGAATGATTTCCTCCGAAGGGATATGCATTGCCCACTGCTCCCGGCCCAGATAATCCGTACGGTCCAGATGATTTCGGTATTCTCTGATGCGAACAAAAATCCGGAATGTTACAAGATATCCGGCATCCTTTAACCGTTCGGAGTCTATCGGAATGCTTTCCGTTGTTTCTTCGGTATGGGAAGTATGGTTGTTGAAATTATATTCCGAAGAGTCCCGCTCGCCGGTTTTCAGATAGTGCTGGTATCCTTTTATGAGGCATAAACGGTATTCATCCAAAGCGGTGCGTGAAACGCAGATTCCGGCATAGGACTGTCCGAGACTTACGATTCCGGCCTGACAGCCGGGTCCGAGTTTTGATAAGTCCATGACGGTTTCGCAGTCAAATTCCGGGGCCGGCCATTTCTGCAGCAGGAGATTTTTCACATCGGACAGGGGGCGTTTATCCTCTTTATAAACAGGCATCAGAAGCATTCCGAGTTCCGGCCGGATTTCGTACCAGGAATTTTCGTAATTTGCGTTCCATTGCCACTGAAGGCCGAGGGAGGAACTTTGAAAAGAGTCGTCACAGTCGGGCCGGGTTTGCGTTACATATTCCGCTCCGGCAGGCTTTGCATATTCCGTGACAGGTTCTCCGAAACTTTCGCCCGGTGCAAAAGAGCCGATGACCGGCCAGTCATCCACCCATGTGAGCGGCTGCATGTGAACAATCCGCCCGCCTGCATATACATCCTGAAAATGCAGAAAATAATTTTCGCCGTTTAACGTATCCACCCAGGCCCCCTGATGCGGACCGTTGACGTCGGATTTTCCCTGCTTTAAAACGATACGGCACTCGTAAGGTCCGTAAATATTCCGGCTTCTTAAAACAACCTGATGGCCGACCTTGACGCCGCCTGCGGGCGCAAAAATATAATAGAAACCGTTTCTCTTATATAATTTCGGACCCTCCAGTGTTTCGTTTTCCGTGTTGTTTGCATCATAAATAATCCGGAATTCGCCGGTTAAGGAAAGGCCGTCTTCGCTCATTGTTGTCAGCAAAAGAATGCTTTTTCTTCCGCACCTTGAGAAGGCAACGGCACAGATGAGATAAGCTTTTCGGTCATCGTCCCAGAAAGGACAGGGGTCTATATATCCTGCTCCGGACAGAATTTTTACCGGATCGGACCATTTGCCGGTAATGTCCGGTGTTGTGGAAACATAGATTCCTTCATCCGGCATCGGGAAGTAACAGTAATAAAGATTGTTATGATACCGAAGGGAGGGCGCCCATACTCCGCATCCGTGTGTGGGTTCAAAGTAGCGCTCTTCCGGAATTTGCGGACAGACATAGTTGATTACTTTCCAGTTTATCAAATCTTTGGAGTGCAAAATGGGAATTGCCGGCGAGTTTGAAAAACTGGAGGATACCATATAATAATCACTTCCGACACGGATTGCGTCCGGATCGGAGTAATCCCCGTATAAGACAGGGTTTTTGTATTGTGTTTTCGGTAGATTATCGTTTCGGATCATTGTTTTTTCCTTTGCCCCGCATATTTTCCGGACCATTTAATCATGTCATCGTAATATAAATAATATAACCATTTGAATTTTATAATTGTCAAGAGGAACCGGTATGTGATATTTTTTAATCATATGCCGCGGGAAGACGAAGCCGGATTAATCTTCCGGCGTATTCGAAAGCGGTTCCCGATTTGTTCCAATCGTATCGGGCGTGGAATGTAAGAAGCTTTCAAGGCGCCGGGTAACGGTGCCGGCGGTTCCGAAAATAATAAACTCAATTACGGGGGTAATGATGAAAATATTTGATATAGACGGGCCTTTAATGCGTTTTCTGGGTAATGCATTTGACTTTTTTATGATTTTTCTTCTGACGGCGCTGCTTTGCATACCGGTTGTCACGGCAGGTGCGGCGATGACGGCCGCCCAGTATGTATCGATGAAAATAATGAGAAAGGAAGCACCGAAGGTGTTTTCCTCCTACTTTGGTGCATTTAAAAGCAATTTCAGGCAGGCGACCCTTCTTTGGCTGATCCAGCTTGTTATTCTGGCTGTTGTTGCATTTGACTGGATTTATGTGCTGAGTATCGGCTGGGGAAATGTTTTTCTGATTTACAGGGCATTTCTGATTCTTGCAAGCAGTATCGTGGCTTTTGTGAATTTAACGATGTACGCGGTGATTGCAAGGTTTGAGATGAAGGGAAAAGACGTTATGAAAACGTCGTTTATTCTTGCGATGACCAACTTTCCTTTTTTGGCAATCCTCGTTTTGATTATCGGGGCAACTGTCTTTTGCTGTATCTGGTTTTTCAGTCTGCTGCCGGCATTTTTCGTAATCGGATTTACCGGTGCGACGGCTTTTCACGGATTTATTATGAAAAGAGCCTGTGCCAGACTTGAAAAAAAATATGAAGAACTGAACGATAAAGGGGAATCCGGCATAGAATCCGACAGTGAATCCGACGCGGAATCCGGTGCGGAATCCGGCGCGGAATCCGACATGAATGAAACCGGGACAGAGCAGGAGGATTAAGACGGACGCTCTGAAAACGTAGCGCAGAGGGATATTCAGACGGACCTTCCGAAAAACGTAACGCGAAAGGGGAATTTTTGAAACAAGCTTCTGAAAAGAATTTTGACAAATAAGAGAATTTTCAGGAAAAGAAGCACACCTTCGGGGTGTGTTTTTTTGTGCATTTTTGCATGGCATAAGAGGCTGGTTTTGCTTTTTTTTGCGTAAAACGCGGGGGTTTTGTGTAAATGGTTTCATAAAAGGAGGAAAAATGAGATTGTGCAATTTTTACATAGCTTTTCTCAAATTCTGTGTATTTTTTTTGAAAAAAATTGTTGCAAAGCATAAAAAAAATGAATAGAATTTACATAAGGAGTGAAAGCGCTTACAAAAAAAGAAACTAATGCGGACGGCAAACGAAAACCGGTCGCGGGAACGAAACAAATATCACATTTACAGTTTTCAAAGGAGGAATTACAGATGAAGAAGAAACTTGTATCCGTTTTGCTTGCAACCTCGATGGTACTCAGCCTTGTTGCATGTACGGGCGGTACGGAAGCGACATCCGATGTTGCAACCGGAACAACCGAAGGAGGACAGACAACGGTAGAAGCACCTGCCGGAGATTATGACCTGACCAGCATTAAGATGGTAGTTGACGGAACCTTAACAGCCAACCTTGATAACCGCCAGGATGCTTTCATCGAGCAGTGGCAGGAAGCAATCAAGGAAGAGACCGGAAGGGATGTTACCCTTAACATCAACCAGCTCGATCACTCCGGATATGTGGATGCTGTCGGACGTCTTTTTGCAGGCGGCGATTATCCCGATGTAATGATTATGCCGGCTTCCATGTATGCACAGTACTCCAGCACAGGTATTCTCTGGGATATGACGGATGCTTACAACAATGCAGAGTTCCAGTCGAGAATGGAAAAACCCGAAATTAACGAAGGCTTAAAGAGAGACGGAAAACTTTACGGATTCTCTCCTGCATACGGAAACGGATGCGTTACTTATGTAAAGACCGCATGGCTTGACGCAGTAGGATTAAAGGCTTCCGACATCAAGACATATGATGACTATTACAATATGCTTCTTAAGTTCACGAACGAAGATCCCGACGGTAACGGAAAGAACGATACTTACGGAACCATCGCTGCAGGATTCATGAAGACAGACGAAGCACCTTATATCAATTATCTTCCCGAATTCTGGCAGGACGCTTATCCCGCAATTTATCAGAACGAAAGCGGCGAATGGGTAGACGGATTTACCGAGGATGCTACAAAACAGGCACTTGTAAGACTTCAGAAAGCATACAAAGACGGTGTAATCGATCCCGAAACACTGACCGCTTCCACCAAGATTGCACGTGAGAAATACTTCTCCAACGAGCAGTCCGGTTCTTCAGGATCCTTCGCATACTGGGCAGGTACCTGGTATCAGACACTGACCGATAACCTGGTTAAGAATGACGTGGATACCGAGCTGGTTATGCTTGAGCCGATTGCGGAAGTCGGTGCATACATCAACCGTGAAGCTCCCGTGTGGGTTATCATTGACGATCAGGACGGCGACAATTCCCGTGAGCAGGCAATTTTTGATACCTTTATCGATACCATGTTAGACGGCGGAAAAGTACAGGTTCTTTGGACATACGGTGCAGAAGATGTTCACTGGTCCACGAAGGCCGAAAGTTTTGTACTGAATGCAGGAACCGATAATGAGAAGTCTTATGAGTATGCGGACGGCGAGTTCCACTTAAAGCAGTCCCCGAACGATGCGAATACTCTTTGGAAGAAGAATGCAATGGATCCCGCACTTGTAATCGCTCCCCTTGTAGGCGAGTACGCAGATTTCACCAGCACTTCCGAACTTGCTGCACAGGGTAATCTCTTCTTCGTTCAGCATTGCAAGGACGCACATCCTTCACCTTCCTGCGAAACTCTGACCAACGAATCCGGTACCATTCAGGATGCACAGAACAGAGTCATCTCCGCGGTTATTGTAGAAGGCAAGGACGTTGATGCCGCTTTGGCAGATTATGAAGCAGAAGCAGGCGCGATCGTTGCACAGGCACTCAGCGAACTGAATGCACAGTAATCCGGAATAAAACGGAAAAATCCGGTAACTTAAGGCTATACGCAGCAAAGACATAAAGATACTCCCGGGGGATTCGTCCCCCGGGAACAGTATCGAAAAAAGCGGATAAACGATAGCAGATCCGCTATCGGGAACGGATAAATTTGTTTTCAAAAGGGTTGAATACAACAAAAACATCAGGGGAATTTCGATTTTTTTGAAACGGAGATATCAGAAGATTAATTATTAACAGAAGGGAAACGGGATATGGAAAAAGAACCAGGAAGGAATGATTCCGTACAGAACGAAACAAAGGCGGCAAAAGTTGCGGATAATCCGAAAGCAGCGGGGGGCGTTGCCAAAACCCGGAAAGTAAACGAAAGCAAACTCAGGAATGATAAGGTAAAAGATAAGCAGATTCAGGATATCATGCTGAAAGGACAGGCAGCCAATGAAGCCGAAGCGCTTGCTGTCTGGAAGAAAGGACGCAGCAAAAGGCTGTGGACACATATCTGGGCACACAGGGGATTCTATCTGATGTTCCTTCCGGTTGCGGTTTTGGTCCTCATACTTTACTATTGGCCCATGCTCGGTATCCGGTATTCTTTTTTCGACTACAAACCGGTCGGAGATCCGGTGTTTGTCGGATTCAAGCATTTTCAGAAGATGTTTTCCACCAAGGCATTCTGGACGTCTTTCGGAAATACGCTGTTTTTGAGTATCATGAAGCTTCTGCTTACAACGGCGACATCGGTTATCATCTCGGTTTTCTTAAATGAAATGAAGAATATTTATGCGAAGAAAACCCTCCAGACGCTGATTTATCTTCCCCACTTTATGTCGTGGGCCGTTGTTGCATCGATTTTCTCATTGATTTTAAGTCCCTCGGCGACCGGTATGATTAACGGAATTCTGAAGGATTTAAACATTATCGATCCGAACGGAGCCGGAATTTATTTCCTGGCGGACAAGGCATGGTGGAGACCGATTTTCTTCCTGATTAATATCTGGAAGGAAACAGGATGGGGAACCGTAATCTTTCTTGCCACTCTTTCCGGTATCAATCCGGAGCTTTACGAAGCAGCGGATATTGACGGAGCAAACAGACTTCAGAAAATATGGTATGTTACCGTTCCTGCTTTATCCCAGACGATTATTATTGTACTGATACTGAATCTTGCAAAAGTAATGAATATGTTTGAGTCCGTATTCGTACTTTATAACTCGGCGGTTTATGATGTATCGGATGTAATTTCAACGTATATCTACAGACAGACATTTACGATTGCACTTCCGAATTACGGTTACACAACGGCTGTAGGTTTGTTTAAATCCCTCGTTGGCGGCGGTCTCGTAATTCTGTGTAACTGGATCAGCAAGCAGATTCGCGGACGCGGAATATTATAAGGGAGGGATTGGTCATGACATTGAAAGAGAATGATAATCAGGCAGAAGGCAAAAAGAAAATCAAAATTGCCCAGACCAAATCAAGGAAAAAAATAGACTGGTTTGATATTGTTAATTACATTATTTTTACGATTATCGCACTTATTATTATCGTCCCGATCTGGAAGGTGCTGGTGGATTCGTTTAACCAGGTAGGCGTATATCAGTTTAAACTTTTCCCGACGAAATTTACACTGGACGGATACCGTGTAATTATTGAAACAAAGCAGTTATATCGTCCGTTTCTGAATTCGTTTATTACGACGATTGCCGGAACTCTTTTCGGACTTGCCGTAGCTACTCTCGGAGGATATGTACTGTCTCAGGAGGAACTTCCCGGAAGGGCTGCACTTGCATATTTCCTTTTATTTACAATGATTTTCTCCGGAGGTATGATTCCCGAGTATCTCGTAATGAAGAAGCTTCACCTGGTGAACTCCATGTGGATTCTGGTTGTAAAGCATGCGGTAAATGTTTACAATATTATTCTGATGAAGAACTTCTTTGAGGGAATTCCGAAATCCCTGCATGAAGCGGCGCGAATCGACGGGTGTTCGACGATGGGAATTTTCTTCAAAATCGTACTTCCGTTATCCAAAGCAGCGCTGGCATCCGTGGGACTGATGTATGCGGTTACCGTCTGGAATGATTACTCTACCGTAAAAATTTATATTACGGATCCCACGCAGGTTAATTTCCAGTATAAATTGCGTAACATGATTATGGATGGAGATACGCCGACAACGTCATATGATGTATCGCAGACGACACTGTTTAACGCCGGAATCGTATCCGCAATTCTCCCGTTTATGATTCTTTATCCTTTCCTGCAGCAGTATTTTGTACAGGGTGTAAATATCGGTGCGGTAAAAGAATAATACGGTGTATTTAAGAAAAGAAGCCGGAATTCTCCCCTTAAATGCGGGGAAAATATCCGGCTTTTATTATCCGGGACATGGAGTATTTTTATAATCGAATATACGGCAGATAACAATTCCCGGTATTTTTAACCGGCACGACCCGGGGCGGAAACAGGACAAAACAGGGTAAGAATAATTGATACAAAAAAAGCAAAAAAAGGAAACTGATATGAAAAAAATTTATTGGGCCGGAGATTCCACCGTTGCGTTTAACAGTATTGTTACATATCCGCAGACCGGTATCGGACAGGTTTTTCCGCTCTATCTGACAGAGGATGCGGAAGTAATCAATCATGCCAAGAACGGAAGATCCACGAAAAGTTTTATGTCGGAGGGCAGACTGAAAGCAATCGAAAAAGAAATATCCAAAGATGATTTTCTTTTTATCCAGTTCGGACACAACGATGAAAAAGAAGCGGATCCGGAACGTTTTACCGAACCGCAGGGGGAGTTTAAGAATAATCTGCGTATCTATATTTCCGTGGCAAGAAATGCCGGCGCGTGGCCTGTTTTAATCACTCCGCTTACGAGAAGAACCTATATCGGCGAACACAAACTGGACGAAGGAAAGCATGCCCCCTATGTGACGGCGATGAAGGAAATTGCTGCCGCGGAAAACGTTCCCCTGGTTGATTTATACGAAATGTCCAGAGCCGGAGTGGAAAAAGCCGGAGATAAAATCACGTATAACTGGTACATGCATGTTCCGGCAGGAGTATATCCGTATAAGCCGGACGGGCTGGATACCGACAATACGCATCTGCAATATGCCGGGGCAGTGATTTTTGCCGGAATGATAGCAAAAGGGCTGAAGGAGCTCGGCGGAAGATATGCCGGTCTTATAAGAAGTGACTGGGACGGGGTGGACAGACTGTATATTTCCGGAGAATTAACGGAATAAGTTTTCTTAAATGAAACAGAAGATAAGTGAAAAAACGACAAATGAAATTTTAAACGGAAATCTGGTGACGGCGATTCTGTCTTTATCGATTCCGGTTATGATTAACAGTTTTATTCAGACCATGTATAATCTGACGGATACATACTGGCTGGG
>JAEEGL017054406.1_pt1 | contig 14095 bp, 11 predicted proteins | sample 9134231 | NCBI WGS metagenome assembly JAEEGL01 (sample SAMN16246548, study PRJNA631951) | gut metagenome | biome: gut microbiome; feature: rumen; material: fiber-attached | host: Bos | place: Iran: Karaj | collected 2018-10 | reverse complement strand
TCGCCACGTTAGTCAGACCTCCCTGGATGGCAAGGCCGATGGCAAGGCCGCAGGATCCAAGCACCGTTACCACGGCGGACTGCGGAACGCCGAAAATCAGGACGGCGGTCACCACCGTAAGCGCCTTGATCCCGACGGAAATGAAGTTCTCGATGAATACCCGCATATTCGGATCGAGCTTCTGATAGGCGCGCCCCTTGCGGAAGAGTTTGAGCGCCCACTTCGCCAGAGCGAAGCCGATGATCAGGATCGCGGCCGCGCAGACGAGCCGCACGACGAACTCCAGAAGATAGTTGTTCACGAAATTGAGAAGAATCTCTTTCATCCCATGATCCTTTCCGACCCCGGACAGGCGCCGGGGTCTTTCGGTGAGAAAGACTGCCTTACGGAATCATTATACGATAAACAGACGGAAAATTCAACACTCCGCTCCCATTTTCGTGTCCTCCGGTCCGCCCTTCCCCGGTCTGCGCGCGTCGGTTTTGCATCGGGGCATCCGGTCGGTTGCAAAACCGCCCGAAGCGCTTCCCTGCCCTTTGCCATCTTCAGCCGTTCCGGCCGGTCCTGCCGTTCTTTCGCCGGAAAAGTCGCTTGAAAAATGAATGAGCGGAGAACGGAAGTTGCAAAAACAGGCCAAAAGGCGCCGTTTGTTCACAATGTGTTCATATGCATATGATATCCTTTTTACATCACTATATCATAAAGGATGGACTGAATCATGAAACGCATCTTTGCCCTGATCCTGAGCCTTCTTCTGCTGACCTTCTGCTTCGTTTCCTGCGCGGCCCCCGGCGACAGCGGAAAAGCCGACCTGACGCAAGTCAAGCTCCGTTTCGTGACCGGCGGCGAGTCCGGCACTTACTACGCGTTCGGCTCCGTGCTGGCCCAGCACGCCACCAACGCGACCGGCATGTCCATTACCGGTGTCGTGGGCAACGGATCCAAGTCCAACATCTTCGAATTGGAAGACGGAAACGCCGAGCTGGCGTTCTGCCAGTCAGACGTCATGGCTTACGCCTACAACGGCACCAACCTCTTCGAGGAGAAGATCCAGTGCTTCTCCACCGTGGCTGCGCTCTACACCGAGCAGGTCCAGATCGTTACGCTGGATCCTGACATCAAGACCGTCGCCGACCTGAGAGGCAAAAATGTCTCCATCGGCGCCTCCGGTTCCGGCGTGTATTTCAACGCCGTTGACATCCTCGGCGCGTACGGCATCACTATCGACGACATCAATCCTACCTATCAGTCCTTCGGCGACTCCGCCGACGCACTGAAGGACGGCAAGATCGACGCCGCCTTCATCGTGGCAGGCGCTCCTACGACTGCTGTGACCGACCTCGCGACAACAAAGGACATCTACCTCGTCGCGCTGGATGAGGCGCATATCGCCTCCCTGCTCGCCCAGTCTCCCTTCTACGCCGCCGTCACCATCGGCAAGGATGTGTACGGTCTCTCCGAAGATGTGAACACCGTGGGCGTCGGAGCCGTGATCCTCGCCCGCAACAACGTGGGTGACGACGCCGTCTACGCGTTCGTGGCCGATATCTTCGACAACTACAAGGATCTCAAAGCCAACCACGCGAAATACGAGGAACTGAGCCTCGAGTACGCCGCGTCCATCACGTCCGTTCCGTATCATCCGGGCGCTGCCAAGTATTTCGCGGATAAGGGTTTCACCGTTCCGACGAAATAAGCCGCCGGACTCTCAGCGAACCGGAATATGACAACGCAGGGTGACGGTCCCCGGGTCTTCCCCGCGGACCGGCGCCCTGTTTCTTTGTTTCTGCCCTTCTCCATCCCATTGAAAAGGAAAGACCAGAAAAATGAAAAAACGCGAACAAGTTCAGACGGATCCCGCCGAGTCGGTCCCGGAAGCCGTTGCACCGGCAGAGACCGCCGAGGGAGCTGTGGACGACATCATGCGGAAGTATGACCGGGAATCAAACACCCGGATCTGGGAAGGCCCCCTGAAGACCGTCATCACCCTGCTGATGGTCGCCTTCTCCCTGTACTGCATGTACATGACGCTGTTCAGCACGGCCCTGCCAGAAACGAGGCTCTCCCTCTTCCTCGGCACGGTGATCATGATCGGCTATCTCACCTATCCGGCCAACAAAAAGCGCGTGCGGCCCAATTCGATGCCGTGGTATGACATCGTCCTGATGCTGCTCGGAGGCGGCGCCTTCTTCTATTTCGCCTTCGACGCGCTGGAGATCATCAATCTAGCCGGCCGGATCAAGACGCATCACATCATCATCGGGATCATCGGCATCCTTGTGCTGATCGAGCTGTGCCGACGCTGTGTGGGAATCCCGATCATCTGTATCGCCGGCGCGCTGGTGGTCTATGCCTTCTACAACCAGTTCTCCTTCGGCGCGACCGGGCTTCAGGCGCTCCGCTCCGTCGTCTACCGGCTGTTCTACACCACGAACGGCGTTATCGGGACGCCCGTAAACGTCTGCTTTACCTATATCGTCCTGTTCATCATCTTCGGCGCGTTTCTGGAGCGCACCGGGATCGCCGCATTCTTCATCGCCTTTGCCAACCGCATCGCCGGCTGGTCCAGCGGAGGACCGGCCAAGGTCGCCGTGATCTCTTCCGCGCTCTGCGGCATGGTATCCGGCTCTTCCGTTGGCAATACGGTCACCACCGGTTCCGTCACCATCCCCATGATGAAGAAGACCGGCTACAAACCGGAATTTGCCGCGGCCGTGGAGGCATCCGCTTCAACAGGCGGGCAGATCATGCCGCCGATCATGGGCGCAGCCGCCTTCCTGATGGCGGAGTACATGAACCTGCCCTATTCGCAGGTCGCCGTCAAGGCCATTCTGCCGGCCGTTCTGTATTTCGCCGGGATCTTCATCGCCGTCCATCTGGAGGCGAAAAAACTGGGTCTACGCGGCGTCCAGAGAACAGAATTGCCGAAGTGGTCTTTCCTTGCGAAAAACTGCTATCTGATCCTGCCACTGGTGCTGCTCGTCTGGCTGGTCGCGTCCGGCACGAGGACCATGGCGTCTTCCGCCGTCATCGCCATCCTTGCGGCCGTCGTGATCGGATTCATCAACCTGCTCATCAATTCCCTGGCTGAAAGAGGCGACAAGTCGGTCGGGACTGTCCTGAAGGAAGTGCTGCTCAAGACCCTCAAGAGCTCGCTCGACGCTTTGGTGGCCGGCGCGAAAGGCGCCATCACCGTCGCCGTTGCCTGCGCCATGGCGGGCATCATCGCGGGATGCATCACGGTCACAGGTCTCGCATCCATACTGATCAACGCCATCGTGAACATCGCGGGCAGCGCCACCATCATCGGTCTCCTGCTCACCATGGTGTGCTGCATCATCCTGGGCATGGGCGTGCCGACCACCGCCACCTTCTGCATCATGGCTTCCACGTGCGCGCCGATCCTGATCCAGCTCGGATTTCCGCCCGTCGCAGCGCACTTTTTCGTCTTCTACTTCGGCATCGTGGCGGATATCACGCCGCCCGTGGCGCTTGCCGCGTATGCCGGTTCTGCCATCGCGAAGTCCAATCCGATGAAGACCGGCCTGAACGCAACGAAGCTGGCGATTGCCGCGTTCATCGTGCCGTTTATCTTCGCCTACAGCCCGGAACTGCTTCTCGAAAACATGCCCGTCTGGTACACGTTCGTCCTACTGATCCTGTCGGCGCTGCTAGGTCTCTTTGCCGTGGCAGCCTCCTTGAACGGGCATCTGATACGCCGGATCCCCGTTGTCAGCCGGATCATCCTCGCCGCCGGCGGCCTCTGCATGATGATCCCCGGTACGCTGACGGACCTGATCGGTCTGGCGGCTGTTGCCGGCGTCATCCTGATCCAGTTCCTGCTAAAAAAGAAGGACTCGGTACCGGCCTAGACCAGGATCCGATAAAAAAACACCCTCCCGGGTGTTTTTTTTGCTTTCTTACGGCATGTAGGGCGTACCCTCGTAGGTGTATCCCTCCGGCATGAGGTACGGACGGATGAAGCGGATGGTGAACTCCACGCCCCACTGTCCGCGGACGTCGGACCACTTGCCCGAGTGCGGCTCGATGGACAGCACGCCGTTGTACTCGTTCACGTACAGAAGGTTCATCACGGCGCCCCAGTTCACCTGGTCGAGTCCCGCCGGCGGATCGTCGAAATGATGTCCGTCGATGTACAGGCTCCCTTTGATGTGGAAATGATAGAAGCGGTTCGCCCATTCCTTCATCTCGTGCAGATAGTCACCGCGACGTCCCAGGCAGTGCGAGGTGTCGTACTTGATGCCGAGTCTCGGCAAGGCAGGCATGATCACCTTCCAGGACTGCTCGTCCACCACGAAGTTCTCCCACTCGCAGTTGAAGACGGCGATCTTGACGTTCTTCCCTTCGGCGTAGTCCAGAAGCGTCTGAAAGTACCGGATGGCGATCTCACAGTTCTCCTCAAAGCTCTTGCCGTCCGTCCAGTTACAGCCCGTATTGAAGACCGGGCAGCCCAGAGCGGACGCTGCGTCGATCAGGTTCTTGTCATGCTGGAGCGCTTCTGGTATCACTTCTCCCGCCTCGTCGATACGGGTCATCCCCCAGCGGCCGATCGCGCCGACCATCACGTGGTATTTCTCCGCGTAGGAGCGGATCTCCTCCACATGGTCGGACACCTCGCGACTGTCGTAGTTGAAGTTGCAGCAAAATTCGATGGCGTCGAGTCCTCTGTCCGCCACATAGCGGAAAGACGCCTCGTCCCATCCGTTGATGATGCCAAGTTTCATTCGAGTTCTCCTTGTCGTCCGGTCTGGCCGGTAATGGTTTCGGAATGTTGTTTCTCTCAGTTCATCACATAGCCGACCGCGGACAGGTACCATGTCGGCCAGTTATACGTGTTTGCCGCCTGGATGTTGTTCAGCAGCAGGATGTCGGACAGTCCGTAATCCTTCAGTTGGTCGTACAGGTTGCCGTTGTAGTAGCGGATATCCACCACGATGATGTTTCCAAAGTGCTCGCTCAGGAACGGGACGAATCCGTTGCCGAAAGAGTCCTTCAGGACAAGGATGTTCTTATCCTGCGGGTTCTCCGGCACGTTGATGACCGTGTAGGGGTTGTCGCCCGCGATGAACGCGACGTAATTCGTGTAGTTGGCGAGAATGCAGTGATCGTAGACGCCGACGCCTCCGCTCGGGAAGTTGACCGTCATGGTCATCTTCTTCCGGGAGAAGAACGCTTCGACGGTGTCATAGAAACTTTTGACCCGGTAGTCCTGCGTGTACTCGAACATGCTGCCCTGATAGTTCTCGCTGAGGATCTTCTGATCGAATCCGTCGAGAGGCGTCGGAGTCAGCCCAAGCGATTTCGCGAACGCGCAGTATGCGTAGTAGGCGCCTCTTGCCGTCCAGTGATGGTCGCTCTTGTAGAACAGGTACTCGTTCCGGTGCGCGTACATCTCACTGTACGCGTCCACGAAGTTGACCGATGGATCCATCTTGGCCGCCATATTGTCCAGCATTTCCTTCTGGTCCGGGATCCGCTCAAGGACCTCCGGGTTGTCGATCACCATGGAGGAGACCGGCGCGATCAAAACGCTCACGTTCACGGAATCGCCGAACAGGGTCTTGTAGTAGGAGGCGCACAGCGCGTAGTAACCTGCGTTGACGTCGTTGTAGTAGCCCTGCGTATACACGGCGTCGCCCAGAATAAACATCCCGTTCGTCAGGTAGTCCGCCGTCTCGTTGATGATGTTCGTCACGCCCTCCGGCGCCGTTGTGATCTCTGTCACGGTGATGATGCAGGTCGCCTTGAGATCGCCGCCGTCCGAGCAGGTCAGCGTGCAGGTGCCGGGCGCGATGCCCTTGACATCCACGCCGCCAGAACTGTTCATGGTGATGGTGCAGATGCTGCCGTCGGAGATGGACCAGTGTACGTAGACTTGATCCGTCCCATCAGCCTCCGCCAGCGCGAACACGGCACCGCCGCTCCCGACCGTTAGATTCAGGGTCTTGCGGGTGAGACGGAGCGATGTGATCCGGGTGGGACGGGGCGTCGTTTCCTCATCGGGCTTTATGGTCTCGTCCGGGGTCTTGTCCGTCTCGGCGGAGTTCACAGGTTCCGTTTCGGGCGGTTCCGTTTCGTCCCGGTTTTTCAGGCTGTCGATCGCGTTGGCCAAATCGCTGGCCTGGTTCTCGCCGACCTCGCTGACCGTCTTGTTCGGATCGTCCGAGCTGCCGATCAGCGCGAACGAATCAGCTCCCTTGAGCGAATACTCATATCCGAGAAGCGTGTCCATGCTTTTCGATACACCGACGAGTTTCTCCCGTCCCAAAAAGGTATCGCTGACAAAAGCGGACACACCGGTATAATACTCGCCGCTCCACAGAGAGTCCCAGGTAAAGGCGGGCATTGCTGCCAGTTCCCGCTTTTCCATCACGGATTCAGTGGGACGGTTCGGCTGGATTAGGTTCAGAAACGCCAGACCGCCGATCACCACGACCGCGAGGATTGCGCATACCGTATCGATTGCCGAATGCTTCTTCATAATACACCTGTTATGATGATCGATTGATCAGAATCGGAAGTAGAGGAAGGGAGAATAGCTGTTCCCCACGAGGCAGATGGTGCTGATCAGAATCAGGACCAGGAGGCACGCCGTCTTCAGGCCCCGTCTGAACCCGTACGAGATTGCGAACCGGTCGTTGAAACGCCGGATCAGCTGCGGCACGATCGGCAGAGCGAGGATCACGGCCGTAAACAGCAGATTCAGGTTGTTGAGCAGGATCGAGCCGGTAAAGAAGTCGGAGAAGGCGGAGCACCCGATCCCGAACAGATAGCCGATGTTCTTGAACAGATCGTGGTCGAAGTAGAAGAGGACAAATCCGAAAATTACTACGAGCGGCGTATAGATGTGGGAGAAGAGTTTTGCTTTCCAACGTTTCCATTTCTTCATGGACGGCAGAAGGATCGCTTTCTCCATCAGCAGGAACACGGCGTAGTACAGCCCCCACAGGACGAAGTTCCATGAGGCGCCGTGCCAGAATCCGGTCAGAAGCCAGACGATGAAGATGTTGCGCGGCTGATGGCGGCGGTTACCTCCGAGCGGAATGTACACATAGTCCCGGAAGAACGTACCGAGGGAAATATGCCACCTCCGCCAGAAATCCGTCACGCTGTTCGCGGCGAGCGGATAGTTGAAGTTTTCGAGAAAACGGAATCCGAACATACGGCCGAGTCCGATCGCCATGTCGGAATAACCGGAAAAGTCGAAGTAGAGCTGCAGCGTGAAGAAGAGGGCACCCGTCCAGCGCGATGTCACCGTGACATCGCTAAGTCCGTACAGGGAGGAGATCACAACTGCGCATTTGTCTGCGATCAGGACCTTCTTCCCCAGTCCGATCGCAAAGCGGAACAGACCGTCGTTGAAGTCTGACGCGGAAACGGACCGGTTCTCCAGCTGGGCTTCGATATCCTTGTACCGGACGATCGGTCCGGCGATCAGCTGCGGGAAGAACGAGATATACAAGAGGAGTCGGAAATACGACCGCTGCACCTTCGCGTCGTGCCGGTACACGTCGATCACGTAGGACATGGCCTGAAAGGTGAAGAAGCTGATGCCGATCGGCATGATGAGGGAAAGGACCGGCACCTTCGCTGAGAAGATCGTATTGAACGTTTCCGTGAAAAAGCCGAGGTATTTGAACAGACCCAGCGTACCGAGATTCGTTGCGACCGCAACGATCAGCCAGATCTTTCTACCCCGGACATTGCGACACCGGACGATGGCGAGCCCGTACAGATAGTCGGCCAGCACCAGCCCGATCATCAGGAACACGTAGACCGGTTCCCCGCAGGCATAGAAGAACAGAGAAAAGACGGTGAGAACCAGTCGCCGCCATGTGTTATTCTTTACGATGTAATAGGCCAGCAGCAGCGCCGGCATAAAACAATAGAGAAAGAATAAACTCGAAAAAACCATGAGATATCCTGTCTGCCCGCCCAAAAAACAGGCCTTCGTATTACCTTTCCATTATATCACCCGGCCCGTCTGTTGAAAACCGGATTTCGGTAAATGAGGGGGATTTAACAAAATATTTACGAATCCTCTCCAAGCAGGATCCGGCCCAGTTCCGCCGGATCGCGCGCGAAAACGGACGCACCGTGATCAAGGAGAAACGCCCTGTCCCGGAACCCCCACAGAACGCTGACGCAGGTCAGCCCGGCGTTCCGGGCCGTCTCTAGATCCACCTCGCTGTCGCCGATGTAGACGGCCTTATCAGGCGCGGCACCGAGTTCAGCCATGGCCCGAAGGACCATGTCGGGAGCGGGTTTGCGACGGATCCCCGCCGCCTCCTGTTCGCCGATCACCACATCCATGACCGGGAAGAACCGGTCGGACAGTTTCTTCGTCGACAGATCCGGCTTGTTCGAGACCACCGCGAGGCCGATGCCCCGGGTCTTCAGCCGGTCGAGCAGTTCCCCGATTCCCGGATAGGGGGCTGTCCTGATCTCTGCATGGGACGGGTAATACGCGCGGTACGCTGCGACGATCTCTCCGAAACGCGGATGCTCCGATCCGCCCGGCACATTCATCTCCAGGAGGCGCTCCACGCCGAACCCCAGTGATTCCCGGACTCTCTCCTTCGTTGCCGGCCGGCAGCCGAAGTCGGCCAGCACGGCGTTGACCGCCGCGTGCAGATCGTCCAGCGTGTCGAGCAGCGTGCCATCCATATCGAAGATCGCCGCCTCTATCTGTTTCATGTCAGTTCTCCTGTCGGGCATCAGTTCTTGCCCATTCCCCGGCGGGTCAGCGCGATCCGCTTCCGCCGGACGTCGACCGATTTCACCGTGACTTCGATCACGTCTCCGACCGCCAGGCACTCGCTCGGGTGACGGACGAAGCGGTCCGCCATCTCGCTCACGTGGAGCAGGCCGTCCTGATGGACGCCGATGTCGACGAACGCGCCGAAGTCGATGACGTTGCGGACCGTACCCTTCAGCACCATGCCTTCCTCGAGATCCTCCAGCGTCATCACGCGGTCTCTCAAAACGGGCGGCGGGAGAGTGTCCCGGATGTCACGGCCCGGTTTTTCCATTTCGCCGAGGATGTCCCTGAGCGTTGGCAGACCGATCCCGAGTTCGCCGGCCAGCCCGCTCATGCCGTACGATTCCGCCTCGCGGCGGAGCGAGAGTCCGCCCCGGACGTCTTCTTCCGTCTTGCCGAATTTCTTCAGCAGCGCCTCCGCCGCCCCGTAGGACTCCGGATGGACACCGGTATTGTCGAGAACGTTCGCCCCCTTGGGGATCCGGAGGAAACCGGCTGCCTGTTCGTACGCCTTCGCGCCGAATCTCGGCACGGCGAGCAGTTCATCCCTTCTGCGGAACGCGCCTTTGTCGTTTCTGTACTGGACGATGTTCTTCGCCAGCGTGGCGTTGATCCCGGCGATATAGGAGAGCAGCGAGGCGGATGCGGTGTTCACGTCCACGCCGACTGCGTTGACCGCGTCTTCCACCACGCCTGTCAGGGCGCTGTCCAGCCTGGCCGGCTTCATGTCGTGCTGGTACTGCCCGACGCCGATCGACTTCGGGTCGATCTTCACGAGTTCGGCCAGAGGATCCTGCAGTCTGCGCGCGATCGAGACCGCGCTGCGTTCCGTCACGTCGAAATCTGGGAACTCCTCCTCGCCGAGCGCGGAGGCGGAATAGACCGATGCGCCGGCTTCCGATACGATGGTGTATTTCACGTCCCGGTCGACTTCCCGGAGCGTGTCCGCGATGAAGAGCTCGCTCTCCGCGGACGCCGTCCCGTTGCCGATCGCGATCACGTCAACACCCCAGCGGCTGATCAGCCGCTTCACCACGGCCCGCGCACCGGCAATGTCTTCCCGCGGTTTCGTCGGATAGATCACGGCCGTTTCCGTCACGCGGCCGGTCTCCGTGACCACCGCCAGCTTGCATCCGGTACGGTAGCCCGGGTCGTAACCGAGAACCGTCTTGCCCTTGAGCGGTGGCTGCATCAGGAGGTTCTTCAGATTGACGGAGAACAGCGCGATGGCGCTCTCTCCCGCCGCGTCCGTCAGATCGGACCGGATCTCGCGTTCCACGGAAGGCGCGATCAGTCTCGTGTAACTGTCCTCCGCGGCCCTCGTCAGATAGGGAGCGGCGGGGCTGTCCTTCCTGGTCACGACCGCGTCGGTCAGGATCCGGAGGATCGGCTCCTTCTCCACTTCCACCGACACGTTCAGGACCTCTTCCCGCTCGCCCCGGTTGATCGCCAGTACCCGGTGGGACGGAATCCTGGCGACGGGTTCGGAGCGGTCGTAGTACATTTCGTATACCGGGCCTTCCGCTGCCTTTTTCGTCTTCAGCTGTCCGCGGCGGAGCGTCTGTTCCCGGACGGCTCTCCGGAGAGACGCGTCGTCCGAGATCTCTTCCGCGATGATGTCCATCGCGCCGGCCAGCGCGTCTTCAGCCGTTTCGACGCCCTTCTCCTCCGAGATGAACGTCGCGGCCTCCTCCTCGATGGAAGGCTCGTACCGGGTCTTCTGGGCTTTCAGGAGTTCCGCCAGCGGTTCCAGTCCCTTCTCCCGCGCCACGGACGCTCTGGTCCTTCTCTTCGGACGATAGGGACGGTACAGGTCCTCCACTTCGGTGACCGTCGCGGCCGCGTCCAGGGCGGCGGAGAGTTCGGGCGTCAGTTTCCCGAGTCCGTCGATCAGCGCGCGTACTTCATCCTTCCGCTTCTCCAGGTTCCGCAGGCTCGTCAATCGGTCCAGCAGTTTGCGCAACACCGCGTCGTCCAGTCCGCCCGTCACTTCCTTTCTGTACCGGGCGATGAACGGCACCGTGTTTCCTTCGTCCAGCAACCGGACGGCGGCGTCCACCTTACCGGCGGGAACAGCGAGCTCCTGTGCCAGTCTTTCGTTGATCGTCATACTTGACTCCTTTTGATGATCTCCACTTCTTCTTCCGTCAGCGGCCGCCACTCTCCCCGCCCGAGAGCGGGATCGAGCGTCAGCCCGGCGAACGCGGTCCGCTCCAGGGTCAGGATCCCGGATCCCACCGTCTGGAACATCCGCTTGATCTGATGATATTTGCCTTCCGTCACCGTGATCCGTCCCTCGGCCGGTCCCGTCATCTCCACCCTGCAGGGTTTCGATTTGAAATCCGACAGGACGACGCCCTCCTCCAGGCAGCGGACGGCTTCCCCGTCCAGCGGGAGACAGGTGAACCGGTAGGTCTTCTCACAGTGCTTTTTCGGCGAGAGAAGACGGTGCGCAGTCTGCCCGTCGTTCGTCAGGAGCAGGAGGCCAACCGTATCGATGTCCAGACGGCCGCAGGGGAAAAGGCCGATCCGGCTGTACGAGGGCGGCAGCAGCTTCATCACCGACTTCGGATCGTCCTCCGTGGTGCTCACCGTGTCGGGGGGCTTGTTCATCATCAGGTAGACGAATGCCTGATAGGCGATCTCTTCGCCTTCGACTGCGATCCGGTCCGACGATTCCGCGACCTGGAAGGCGGGTGACTTTTCCACGTTTCCGTTCACCGTCACCCAGCCCCGGCGGATCGTCTCCCCCGCTTCGCGGCGGGTGAAACGTCCGGTATCCGCGAGAAATTTGTCAAGTCTCATTTTACCTGCCCTACCATGATCCGGGCCGCCTGACGGCCTGGCGCTCCGATCTCTTTTTGATGGATCTTCCTCTTTCATTATACCCCATACGGGCTGTAAATGCAACCTCGGGGGCCGTCGAAAGCAAGACGCGGAAACCGTTCCCGATGTTCCCCGGCCGTAATTTTTTTTGCTTTTCCGCTTGACAAAAGGATCTCGGCATGGTATACTGTGTAAAGTGATTTGCTTTACAGCTCGCTCGGAGGCTGATATGTTCGAGAAAGACATGCGATTCCCCCGGTTGCTGGATGTATACGGCGCGCTCCTCAGCGATCGCAAAAGGGAGCTGCTGGAGTATTACTACAACGAAGACTACTCACTGGCCGAGATCTCCGAACTCACCGGCATTTCCCGTCAGGGGGTCCGGGATTCCATCCGGAAGAGCCAGGAAGAAATCAACTGTCTGGAAGACAGGCTCCATCTGGCAGAGCGCGCGGAGTACCGCGGCGTTCTTCTCAACCAACTCACCGAAGCGCTGGAAGCGGTTCCGGACGCCCGCGAGGACGTGCGGATCCACGAACTGATCGGACGCCTCCGGGCGCTCGACGACCGATCATAACGTTTGGAGTGACCATGTTCTCAAATCTGTCCGAAAAGCTTGAAAACGCTTTCAGAAAATTCAGAAACAAGGGAAAACTGACCGAGGCCGACGTCCGTGAAGGAATGCGCGAGGTCAAGCTAGCCCTTCTGGAAGCCGACGTCAACTTCAAGGTCGTACGGGACTTTATCAGGACCGTCACGGACCGCGCCGTCGGCACCGAAGTGATGGAGAGCCTTCTCCCCGGTCAGCAGATCGTCAAGATCGTCCATGAGGAACTGATCAAACTGATGGGCGAGACCAACTCGAAGCTCACCATCGCCCCCCGTCCCCCGACCGTCGTCATGATGGTCGGTCTTCAGGGTTCTGGTAAGACTACTCACACGGCCAAACTGGCCGGTCTCTTCAAGAAACAGGGCAAGCGTCCCCTGCTTGTTGCCTGCGACGTCTACCGCCCCGCCGCCATCGATCAGCTCAAGGTGGTGGGCGAGAAGATCGGCGTGCCGGTCTTCGAGATGGGCCAAGGCGACCCGGTCGCGATTGCGAAGGCAGGACTGGCGCACGCCGAACGGCACGGTCACGACATGGTGTTCATCGATACGGCGGGCCGGCTCCACGTGGACGAGGCGATGATGGACGAACTGGTCGCCATCCGGGAAGCCGTCTCCCCCACCGAGATCCTCCTGGTCGTGGACGCAATGACCGGTCAGGATGCCGTCAACGTGGCTTCCTCCTTCAACGAAAAGCTTGACGTGACCGGCGTAATCCTGTCCAAGCTGGATGGCGATACCCGTGGCGGCGCCGCGCTCTCCATCCGCTATGTGACCGGAAAGCCAATCAAGTTCGTCGGCACGGGCGAAAAGATGGACGCCATCGAGCCGTTCTATCCGGACCGTATGGCTTCCCGCATCCTGGGCATGGGCGACGTGCTGACGCTCATCGAAAAGGCCCAGCAGATGGTCGACGAGAAAAAGGCGGCCGAGCTGGAAAAACGACTGAGAGAAAACACGTTCGATCTGAATGACTATCTGGATCAGTTCCGCCAGGTGAAGAAGATGGGCAATCTCGATCAGCTGGCCGGCATGATTCCCGGCATGAAGCCGGGCGCGCTGAAGAACGCGAAAGTCGATGAAAAGGCCATGGCCAGAACGGAAGCGATCATTCTGTCGATGACCTTGGAAGAGCGGACGCACCCGAACCTGCTCAACGGTTCCCGCCGCAAGCGCATCGCCGCCGGGAGCGGGACCTCCGTGGAGGAAGTCAACCGGCTCCTGAAGCAGTTCGAGCAGATGAGCAGGCTCATCCGGCAGTTCTCGTCTCAGATGGGCGGTAAGCGGTTCATGAAGAACAAGATGAAAATTCCGTTCCAGATGTAATCTGGTCCCGGGTTTTTATACAAATTTTCAACAACATGTTGGAGGAAGAAAATGGTTAAGATCAGACTCAGACGCATGGGCGCGAAGAAGGCTCCTTTCTATCGCATCGTGGTGGCGGATTCCCGCTATCCCCGCGACGGCCGTTTCATCGAAGAAGTCGGCTACTATGACCCCATGAAGGATCCCGCTGACATCAAGGTCGAAGGAGACAAGGTGAAGGAATGGCTCGCCAAGGGCGCTCAGCCCACCGAGACCGTAAGATCCATCCTGAAGAAGAGCGGACTGATCGACTGATGGATGAGATGACAAGCACCAACCGTGACATTGACCTGAAGCAGGTCCTGGCGGATATGGCGCGCGCCATCGTGGACGATCCCGCTTCCGTCCTCGTGACGGAGAAAGAGGATGAGGACGGCCTCGTGCTGGTCCTGAACGTGGCGGAGAACGATATGGGCATGATCATCGGCAAACGCGGCAAGATCGCCCACGCGCTCCGTACGGTCATCAAGGCAGCCGCCAAGATCACCAATCAGAAGGTCACCGTTGAAATCAAAT
>JAEEGL015774223.1_pt1 | contig 14095 bp, 11 predicted proteins | sample 9134231 | NCBI WGS metagenome assembly JAEEGL01 (sample SAMN16246548, study PRJNA631951) | gut metagenome | biome: gut microbiome; feature: rumen; material: fiber-attached | host: Bos | place: Iran: Karaj | collected 2018-10 | reverse complement strand
TGCTACACACCGTCAGCTTACAGATGAACAGCTTGTTGCTGCAGGAATTGACGGCGGAATGGTAAGATTCAGCTGTGGTCTTGAAAATGTAGACGACATTATCGAAGACGTTAAACGCGGACTTGCAGCCATCTAGGCTTTTCTGATGAATAAAATAATTTCTTTTATAAAGCGTGAGCCCGTGCTTTTTGCATCGATTGTACTTGCACTGCTCGCGCTTATTTTTATAAGACCTTCTCCTTCGCTCTGCCTTGAAGCAATTGACTTTCGCACTCTGGCAATTCTGTTCAGTCTGATGATTGTAATCAAGGCTTTTCAAAGTCAGAACTTTTTGAATATTATTGCCGCTAAGCTTCTGCGTCTTTGTAAAAGCGAACGGGGTCTTTATCTTTTACTTACATATCTTGTTTTCTTCAGCTCAATGTTTGTTACAAACGACGTTGCGCTTTTGACTTTTGTTCCAATCACTCTGCTCATTTTTGCCCGTGTTGGAATGCCAGCACTTACGATTGTCGTTCTTGAAACTCTTGCTGCAAATCTTGGCTCGTGCATCACTCCAATGGGAAATCCGCAGAACCTTTATTTATTTTCTTACTACGGATTTTCTGCAGGAGAATTCTTTTTGCATACTGCTAAAATTGCGGTGCCTTCTTTTATAATTCTTACGGCAATCATTTTTATTATCACAAGAAAAAAACATGCCGAATCTGGAGAACAACCGCGAACTCAACTTGAAGGAAACGTTCTTCAAACTCAAATGTCATTTTTGACGGTAGACTTCAGAACCTTCTTTTACATTGCTGATTTTATAATCTGCCTTCTCACAGTTTTTCATGTTGTAAATTATTTAATCATGCTTGGCTTTACAGTTGTCGTAATGCTCATCTGCAACTTCAGGCTTTTCAATAAAGTTGACTACAGCCTGCTTTTGACTTTCTGCGGATTTTTTATTTTTACAAAATCGCTTTCAACAGTACAGGCATTTTCTGATTTTATAAACTCAATGCTTTCGTCACCGCTCAAAACATACATCACTGGAATTGTAACGAGTCAGGTTATAAGCAATGTTCCTGCAGCTCTTTTGCTCAGTGGGTTCACAACGAATGGCGACATGCTGCTGCTTGGTGTAAATGTTGGCGGTCTTGGAACGCTGATTGCGTCAATGGCAAGCGTAATTTCATTCAAGCTTTACAGTAATTCAGAAGAAGGCAGAAGCCCTGCCGGCAAAAAGTATTTTGGCGTGTTTACGCTTTATAATCTTGTAATGCTGGTCATTCTGGGAATTATTGTGTTTGTGTTGTAGAAGTCATAACAAACAATTATTTAACAAAGACGATTTTTTTTATTATAATATAAAAGATTGCTTCGCACTTTGTGCTCGCAATTGACGATACTTTTTGGAGGCTCTGAAATGATTGAGGTTTCCCACGTGTCTCGAAACTTTGGGACATTTCGTGCGGTTAATGACGTGAGTTTTTCCATTCCAACCGGGCAGATTGTTGGTCTGCTTGGACCAAACGGTGCAGGAAAAACAACAACCATGCGTATGATTACAGGTTTCCTGGCTCCTACGGATGGTCAGATTTTTATTGATGGAGAAGATATTACAAAAGCTCCTGTTGAATCAAAAAAGAAAATCGGTTATATGCCTGAATCTGCTCCACTTTATGGAGAAATGATTGTAGAAGATTATCTTAAGTATATTGCCGAAATGCATGGTGAGAATGCAGCAGAAAAAGTTCCGGCTCTCTGCAAGGAATGCGGACTTAAAGAGGTTATGAGCAAAAATATTTCGGAACTGTCTCGTGGTAACAGACAGCGTGTTTCCCTTGCACATGCCCTTATGCACGATCCTGAAATACTTATTCTTGATGAACCAACATCGGGACTTGACCCTAACCAGGTAGAAGACGTTCGTGCAATTATCCGCGAAATTGGTAAGACAAGAACTGTTATTGTTTCTACGCATATTCTTAGCGAAGTAGAAACCTTGTGTTCACGTGCAATAATCATCAGCGGCGGAAAGGTTGTTGCAGACAGCTCAATCGAAAATCTTAAAAACAGCATTGGCTCTTCAACTACTGTTTTTGTTGAGTTTGGTGGAAATGAAAAAGCTGCTTCTGAAGCTGCACGTTCAATTGAAGGGGTTTCAAATGTTTCTTCAAACAAAGTAGAAAACGGCCACAATGAGATTGTTGTTTCTGTAAACGGTGAAGCAGAAATCAGACCTGCTCTTGTTAAAAAACTTATTGATGCAGGTTGTGATGTTTTTGCAATGGCAATGCAGTCTAATACACTTGAAGATGTTTTCCACGCACTCACGGAGGCAAAGTAAATGAGCGATACCAAAATAAAAGCAAAAAATCCTGCCTTTGTTATTATGCGCAGGGAGCTTCGTTCTTATTTTTCGGGACCTATCGGTTATATTGTTACAGGCCTGTTCCTTATCATAAACGGACTGCTCTTTTTTGCAGCATTCTTCCTTCAGAACAGGGCAGAGCTTCGTAACTTCTTTTCAATGCTGCCAATGCTTCTTTCATTCTTTATTCCTGCAATTACAATGCGCGTGTTCTCAGAAGAAAAGCGTGTTGGTTCCATTGAAACATTGATGACACTTCCTGTTCGCGAAATTGATGTTGTAACGGGAAAATATCTTGCAGTTTTAATTGAGTCGTTAGTAATGGTTGCACCAACTTTGTTCTATGTCATTACGGCAGAGATTTTTGGTTCGCCAGATTACGGCCCGATTATTGGAGGATATCTTGGTGCAATCTTTATTTGTGCTGCTTACAGCGCAATCGGATTGTTCTGTTCTTCAATTACAAAAAATCAGATTATTGCATTTGCGGTTGCCATGGCAATTTGTCTGGCTCTTACTTTTGTAGAATCGTTCCTTGTGTTCCTGCCTGACGGAATTGTAAAAATCTTTTCTTTTATTTCGGCATCGGTTCACTTTGGTTCAATTTCAAAAGGAATTCTTGATACCCGCGATTTGCTTTATTTTGTTTCGCTGACGGCGTTGTTCTTTGTGTGTACAGTTCGTACCGAAGCAAAAAATAAAATGTAGGAGGTGAGAGGAATGAAAAAGATTATTGACTGGTTTAAAAGTTCGGCTTCTGATTTTGTTTTGTTTTTGATTCTTCTTGTGCTCCTTAATTTTGTTGCAAGCAATGCATATGTTCGTGCAGATCTTACAAAGCAAAAATCATATTCACTTTCAAAGGCAAGCAAGACACTTGTAAAAAATCTTGATGAGCCTGTTTCTATCCGTGTATTCTTTGATAAAAATCTTCCTGCTCAGTACAGTGCAATCACACAGTATGTAGAAGATTTGCTTGATGAATACAAACGCGCTGCAAACAAAAACTTCACTGTTTCGTTTATGGATTTGTCTAAACAGGACAATCAGGATCTTGCTGCAAATTACGGTTTGCGTCAGGTTCAGATCCAGGAAGTAAATAATAATGAAATTGGTGTAAAGCAGACTTACATGGGACTCGCAATTTCTTATGGAGACAGCGTTGAACTTATTGATCCGATTACAACTTCAGACGGATTCGAGTATACGCTTACATCTACAATTTCAAAAATGATAAACACTGCAGCATCACTTGAAACATTAAAGGGTGATGACAAGATTCAGCTTAAAGTAATTATGAGCAGTGCAATCAAGAGCCTTAGAATCTCAGGTGTAGATACACTCGAAGATGAGGTTGAAAAAGTATGCCGCGAAATCAACAAGTCTAAAATGGATAAGCTTGAGTTCAATGCAATTCATCCTGCTGTAGACGAGGTTGCCGGTTATACAGAACGATACGGCATTCAGCCAATCAATTACAAAAATGCCAACAGTGTAGTTGAAACAGGTTGTATTGGTGTTGTCGTTGAATACGGCGAAAAATTTGTTACTCTCCCAATTCAGATTCAGGATATTTTCTTTAATAACTATGCGGTTGTCGGAACAGATACAATCGAAGAAGATATTAATGAAGCAATCCAGAGCCTTATTTCAAAGCCAACTCAGTTTGGATATATTGTTGGACACGGCGAACTTGATTTGTTGACAGATGACGGAGCTCCAGGCTTTAATACTGCACTTTCTAAGCTTTATGAAGTTAAGACAATTGATTTGAATGATGAAGACATTCCTGCTTCTATGAAGAGCATCGTAATCAACGGACCAAAGCAGGATTTGACTGAAGAAGAGCTTTATAAGATTGACCAGTTCATCATGCGTGGCGGAAACGTTTTGTTCCTTATTGAGCCATGTCAGGAAGTTCAGGAAAACAATATGTTCTACGGAACTATGACAACTTATACTGCAAACAACACAAACATCGACAGACTTTTGAATAAGTATGGCGTTACAAATACAAAAGAATATGTAATGGATGAGCAGGCTTGTCAGACATATCACAACACTTACGGTATTCTTAATTTGTATTGGGCACCACTTTTGCAGAAGGAGCAGATGAACAGCAAGCATGCAATCACAAGCAATCTTGGAAATGTTGTAATGCTTCAGTGTAGTCCTCTTGAAGTTGCAGAAAACAGAAATGTAAAAGAAACAGTTCTTGTTGAATCAAGTGCACGTGCATGGACAGAGCAGCCTGATGGACTCATGCTTAATCCTCTTATGCTTGAACCTCCTGAGGATGCAACCCAGCTTTCAAAGAAAAAACTCATGGTTCTTCTTGAAGGTGAATTTGAAAGTGCCTTTGATGAAGCTCCTGTTTCTGCAGACAAAGAAAATGAAGGCGAAGGCGATTATGCAATTTCAACTCATCTTTCTAAGAGCAAGCAGCCTGGAAAAATTATTGTAGCAGGTTCTTCTGCAATTACAACTACTCAGGTATTTGCAGAGGATGCTTCTTCCGGCGTTGCACTTCTTCTTATAAATGCAATTGATTATCTGAACGGAAATGAAGAGCTTTGTAAAATGCGTACAAAGGGTGTTTCTATAAATGTTCTGGATACTCAGTCAAAAGCAAAGGTAACCTTCTTCCAGTTGTTCAATGAATACGGACTTGCAGTGCTTGTTCTTATTGCAGGCTTGATTGTCTGGAGAATGAGAATTAAGCGCAAGGTAAGAATCAACAGACTTTATAATCCTGATGATGATCGCTTTATAGAAAATGACAAGAAAAGTGAGGCAGACAAATGAAAACAAGAAAAATAGTTTTAGTTGCAGCCGATATAATTCTTCTGATTGTCGGTATTGTACAGATAATTATAAACTCAAGAAGTACCGTAAAGACTTTTAAATATTCAGAAACTCCTGACCAGATTGTAATTGAAAAGAGCGATGGAAATCTTAATATTGTAAGTGAAAACGGCAAGTGGTTAATTAATGACGAGAAGTATGAAGCTGTTGAGTCTAACATTGATTCAATGCTTGATTACGCAAAGGACATTAATGCACTTGACCGAGTTGCAAGTCTTTCAAATTCTGCTTCAGTTTCAAAGTACGAATTTGATGAAGCAAACGCAATTAAGGTTACGATGAGTGCAGGTGGAAAAGTTCTAAGAACCTTCACACTTGGTAAAGATGCAACTACAGGCATTCAGTGTTATGCAACTGTAAACGGCTCAAATGACATTTATCTTATTGACGGCGATTACAGAAACGTTTACGACAAAACTGTAGATCAGGTTAGAACAAAGACAGTTTATACAGTTGATGCAGTAGACATTTCATCTGTTACCGTAACACCTTATGGCGAAGAAACCTGGGCTGTTTCAAGAACAGGTGATACTGAAAATCTTGTATGGAATATTTCTGGAGCAAACATTACTCTTGATGCCGAAAAATCAGCAGAATGGCTTAACTCATTTAATACTCTTACAACAACTCAGTGGCATGGCACTACTGATGATATTGGCGGAGAGCCTTATGTTGCAATACAGATTGGAACAACAAAGGGTGCAGTTACAATTGAAACCTATATTGTTCCGGCTGATCCTGAAGATCAGGGTTCTTCAAATTTGTATTATGCAAAGTGTAACAAATCTCCATACTGGTTTGAAATTGCATCATACAATATGTCTAAATTCCAGAAGACACCGGAAGATTTGCAGAAATGATAAAGCTTGTTGCGTTCCTTGGGAATTACGGAAGAGAATACGAAAAGACTCGTCATAATGTTGCCTGGTATTTTGAGGATTCGCTTCCGTTTGCTTCACGACTTAGCTGGCAGAGTAAGTTCAAGGGAGAAATTGCTTCGTGCACTCCACAGGAACTTGCTCAGTGGGCCTGCGATTATAAAATTGCTTCAAAAAAAGACGGCACTCCCGTTCTTGTTCCTGAGGAAGCACCTGCACATATTTACTTTCTAAAACCAATGACATATATGAACCTTAGCGGCGACAGCATTATTGAAGCCGCAGGTTTTTATAAAATCCTGCCGGAAGAAATTCTTGTAGTTCATGATGAGCTTGAGCTTGCTCCTGGTTTTGTAAGCCTTAAATGGAGCGGGGGACTTGGCGGTCATAACGGACTTCGTTCTACAAAAGCAAATCTTGGAACTGCAGATTTCTGGCGGCTCCGTTTTGGAATTGGCCGTCCTGACAATCCTAATATTGGCGTTGCTGATTATGTTTTAAGTCGCTTTACAGATGAACAGCAGGAGCTCATGCAGAATGTGTTCAGTCAGACAAACCTGCTTCTGGTAAAGCTGTTGTTAAGCAAAGATCCGCATTCATTAATTCAAGCTTGGGGAAAGAAGAATCTTATTGGTTAATGGCCCTTTGCTTCGACAAGCTCAGCACAAGCTAGCTCAGGGACCCCACAATAGCCCGTGCTGCATTTTCTCCATCCATTGCGCTTGAAACAATTCCGCCAGCATAACCGCTTCCTTCACCTGCAGGATAGAGTCCTTTTAATCCAACACATTCAAATGTTTCTTTTTCGCGTACAATTCGCACCGGTGTACTCGTTCTGGTTTCCGGGGCAATCATAAGGGCCTGCGGGCATATAAAGCCTTTCATGTTCTGGTCAATCTGACGGATTCCCTGTGCAAGCTTTTGTGAAATAAGCGGCGGAAGCCATTCATGCAAAGGTGAACTTACAATACCCGGAGTATAGCTTGAAGGTGGCAGCGCATCCTCAGATGATTTTTTGCCTGCAAGAAAATCCTGCAAAAGCTGAGCAGGTGCTGCCTGTCCGTTTCCATTTTTCTTTGCATCACGCTCGATTTTCGTTCTGAATAAAAAGCCTGCAAGTGCGGGCGTGCCGGCTTCAGTAGCCGCCGTCTGGAATTCCTGTGGAATATCTTCCGGCCGAATCTCAACGACAATTGCCGCATTTGACCATTTAGAATTACGAGCGGCGGCAGACATTCCGTTAACGACTATTTCATCTGGTCCACTCGCCGAAGGAACAACAAAGCCTCCGGGACACATGCAGAAAGAATAAACTCCTCTTCCGTCAACCTGTGTTGTAACTCTGTATTCAGCGGCACCAAGATTTTGTCCGCCTGCCTGATTTTGTTTTCCGTGATACTGCAGCTGGTCAATAACGGCACGAGGGTGTTCAACACGAACTCCCATTGCAAATGTTTTAGCTTCAAGCGATTGCGGTGAAGTTCGAGCAAGCAACTTGTAAATATCACCGGCCGAATGTCCCGTCGCAAGAATCACTGCATCGCACAGAATCTCTGCGGTCCCTGTGGTCCCTGAGCCTGTCGAAGGGGTCGAAGGGGTCGAAGGGGTACACACAACTCCCTTCACCCGTCCATCTTCAATAATAAAATCAGTGCACCTGGTGTTGAAACGAACTTCGCCGCCAAGTTCAATTATCTTATCTCTCATTGCATTTATGATTTTTGGAAGTTTGTCTGTACCAATGTGAGGATGTGCATCTGTAAGTATTTTTTCATCAGCGCCAAACTCATGGAAAATCTGCAAAATGCTTCCAATGTCTCCGCGCTTGTTTGACCTTGTATAAAGCTTGCCGTCAGAAAAAGTTCCTGCACCGCCTTCACCAAAGCAGTAGTTGCTTTCGGGGTTTACGAAATCCTTTGTGCTTATAAGTGCAATATCCTTTCGGCGCTGCTGAGTATCAGGGCCGCGTTCAATAATAACAGGCTTTATTCCACTTTCCAAAAGCTTGAGTGCACCAAAAAGTCCTGCCGGTCCTGAACCAATAATTACAACTGTATGCTTACCGTCTGCCTTTTTCCAAACAGGAAGAGTGCTTTGTCTTGCAGGAGGTTCTTCATCAATATAAACATCATAACGAAGATGAAGCTTAACCTGTCCGTGCCTTGCATCAACTGAGCGTTTGCAAAAAACAAATTCACGCCTGTTACCGCGGTTTTTAAGCTGTGCAAGAATGAGCTTTTCAATTAGTTTTTTATCTTTTTCCTGTTCGGGCTTTACGGTGATTGTAACAGTCTGTTTCATATTTTGTTTAGTTTAATGTAAATAATCGAAAATAAAAAGGTACACGGTTGCTTCAGACTTCTGAGCTCTAATTAAAACTTTTTATTTACCTTTACAAATCTTATGATATAATTATATTTATGGAAAAAACTATGAAAAAACTAACAGTCTTATTGTTCGTTTTATGCCTTGCGCTTCCATTATCTGCAGCTGCTAAGGCAAAAACTCAGTATGTGGCTATTGATCCCGCTCCTCTAAAAGCAAAACCTGCTGCTTCAGCAAAGAAAATTGGTTCAATAGAATATGCTTCAGCAGTACTCGTCCTTCAGGAAGAAAAATCCTGGGTATATGTTCAGCTTGTTGATGATAAAAGTGTTGAAGGCTGGCTTCCTGCAAGTGCACTTACTTCAAGAAAATTAAAGGATAAGGCAAATGCAGCTTCTGCAAATGCAGATGAAATTGCCCTTGCCGGAAAAGGCTTTAATTCAACAATCGAAGCAGTGTATGCAGAAGAATATGAAATAAGCTTTGATATTGTTGATTACATAGAAAGTCTTGGTGCTGATCAGGATGAAGCAATTGCTTTTGCTCAGGAAGGACAGCTTAATGATGGAGGTGCAGAATAATGAAACGAATTCACACTTCAATCTTTTTAAGCATTTCCGCAGCCCTTATTCTTACTGCAACTTCTTGTGTTTCTGTTCCTCAAGATAACGGCTACAGCACAGAAATGGCAGTGTTCAGCGCAATTACTTCAAGCGTTCAGTCAATTGAAAAAGCTTCCGAAACAATTACTCCGGAAGAAGAATATTATATTGGTCGTACAGTTGCTGCAAATATTGCTGCTACATATCCAGTTGATAATGGCAGCTATCAGATGACAAATTACCTTAATAAGATTTGTGAAACTCTGGTAATGAATTCAGACAAGCCATATCTTTACAAAGGTTATTATGTTGTAATTCTTAATACAGACGAAGTAAATGCAATGGCAACTCCAGGCGGACATATTTTTGTTAGCCGCGGTTTGATTGACTGCACAGATTCAGAAGATGCACTTGCTGCAGTTCTGGCGCATGAAATTTCCCATGTTCAGCTTGGTCACAGTGTTGAAGCAATTAAGGCAAGCCGTGTTCGTTCTGCCGTAAGCGATACTACAAAGGCAGTTGCCGTAACAAGTATTGCTGCAGCCAATACAAGATCAGGTTTACAGCTCAATGAAAAACAGATGGAAAAAGTAATGGAAGCCGTAAACACATTTAGCGATGCTTCTAACGAGGTTGTAAAAACTCTTGTAAATACAGGTTTCTCTAAGGAACAGGAATTTGAAGCAGACAAGCAGGCACTTTACATCATGCAGAGTGCAGGTTATGACCCTTATGCAATGCTTGATATGCTTGGCCAGCTTGAAGATTCTTCAAGTAATTCCGGCTGGGGTTCAACTCATCCTGCTCCAAAAGACAGAATCAAGAAGGTAGAAAAAGAGCTTGCTGCAATGAAAAAAGCTGGCACTATTACCACAAGAGGAAAGCAGGTTCGTACAGAACGCTTTACAGCTGAATACGACGATTATAAGATTTTTGAGATAGACTAATGAAACATAAGAACAATAAGCTCTGGTTAAGGTCCGCAATTGTTGCAATAAGTTGTTTTGTAATAACAATGCTGTTGCAGCTTGCGGGTGTGTTTACGTTTTTTGAAAATAAAACCTACGACCGCCGGATGCTTTTTGCTTCTAAGTATAAAACTGCCAGCAGGGATATTTCTTTCATAATTGTTGATCAGTACAGTATTGATATGGCAACAGAAACATACGGTTGGGGCTGGCCCTGGCCGCGTGAAGCCTATGGAAAAATAATTGATTTTATCTCTGCAGGAAATGCAAAGACAATTGCTTTTGATATTCTGTATACTGAGCCGTCTGTTTATGGGGAAGAAGACGATACTGCTCTTGCACTTGCTCAGGAAAACAGCGGAATTGTAATTCAGCCGTTAAATGTTCTTGTCGATTACAATGCCGGAACAGAAAAAGGACAGCCTCCTATTCCACAAATTAAAGAATCTGCTGCAAGACTTGGTGCAATTATAAGTCAAAAGGATGATGATGATATAATCCGACGGGGCCGACTAGAATATGAGTATGAGGGCACGGTTTATCCATCTCTAGGTATTGCTCCAATTTATATGGAAGGCCTGCAGGATGAACTTCAGTCAGTTCCGCGTCTCAAGGATGGTTCCGTTCTTTTGCGCTATCAAAAAGATATTGATGAATATCATCCGTGCAGCGCTTTTGACATTCTTTACAGCAACGATATTTATAATGGTCTTATTGAACCTGCCGAAGATGATTTTTATTACGAGCCTGATGAGTTTGAAGACACATATGTTTTTGTAGCTTATTATGCTCCGGGACTTTATGATATTTGTTCTACACCGGTTTCTCAGGTTTTCCCTGGAGTTGGTGTTCACATTACGACACTCGATAATTTCTTAACGAATAAGTTCATGCATAAAGCGCCTGATTTTTTTGTTTATCTTTGGATTCTCTTTCTTTCACTGCTGGGCTCTGTTTTTGTAACGTTCGCTTCTACCCGTAATTCGCAAAAGACAACTGTAATCTTTATGGCAGTAGGATTCATTGTGGGCATAACGCTTGCAATTGCAGTTCCGTATCTGTTGTTTGCAGGCGGAATCTGGCTTTTACTTGTAGCCCCGTTTGTTTCATTCTTCCTGTCATTCCTTATTTGCGTTGTGCTTAGTCTTACTGTAGAAGGCAAACAAAAGCGCTTCATTAAATCTGCATTCAGCCAGTGTCTTAGCAAAGATGTAGTAAATCAGATTATGAACGACCCGTCTTCTTTTACACTCGGCGGAAAGAATTTCCAGATGACTGCAATCTTTACGGACATCCAGAAATTTTCTTCATTCAGCGAACTTCTTACTGCTGCTCAACTTGGTGAACTTTTGAATTATTATCTTACCCGAATGTCAGAGATAATAATTGATGAGCATGGAACGGTAGATAAATACGAAGGTGATGCTATTGTTGCGCTTGTAGGTGCGCCTGTAGAAATGACAGATCATGCAAGTCGTGCATGTGCCGCCGCAATTAAAATGAAAAAAGCCGAAGTTCTGATGAATCAGGAAATAAAGCAGATTGCAGCCGGTGAAAAACCTGTAGACATGGAACAGAATCTTTATGATGCCTTTAAGATTATGGTTGCAAATAACAAGACAATCTTTACACGAATAGGTATAAACTCTGGCGAAATGATTGCAGGATACTTTGGTTCGCAAAACAAAAAGAACTACACGATGATGGGAAATAACGTAAACCTTGCAAGTCGTCTTGAAGGTGTTAATAAACAGTACCACACAAACGGTATCCTTATTAGTGCTGCAACCCGTGAACTTTTGGGTGATGATTTTATTGTGCGAAGTCTTGATCGTGTTCGTGTAGTAAATGTAAATACTCCACTGCGACTGTACGAGCTTTTGGAAACCCGCGCAGATGCAAGTCCTGAACTTTTGCAATATGTGGAAGACTGGGAAAAAGCCTTTGCAAACTTTGAAGCTAAGGATTATACAGGCGCTTGCGAACAATTTAAATCACTTGCTGCTAAGAACGAAAATGACAATGTAGTACGCTATTATCTTGACTTGCTCGACAGCTACTTCTTAAAAGGAAAATATCCTACGGAACAGGACGATGCAGGAGTTGCTTATAACCCTGAAGATTGTGTATTTAAACTTATGCAGAAATAGCGTATTATGTGATGGAATGCATTCTCAGGGGTAAATGAATGAAGTTTTTTAGAATTCTGAAAAATTACTACTTCTATTGCGGGCTTGAAAAAAATGATTATAACGAATTGAAAAAAGATGCTTATGTTGCAAACTTCGTAACTTGGCGTGTCCTTCATATTTTCATGACCGTAATATTCGGCGGTTTGTTTGTTGCTTCTTTGCTTGATCCTTTGCTTAAGGTAAACAGGATTTTTTATTTCATCACATTTGGTTATTCTGCATTAACGATTCCTGCATTTTTCCTTTTGAAGAAAAAATCAATTCTTCCGCAGTTTATAATTTATTTATCAATGTCAGTGCTTTTCCTGTTTGGATGTTTTATTTCTTATAATAAACCATGGGGACACGCAACGACATTTATTACCCTGCTGCTTGTTCTTCCAATGTTTATGATTGATAAGCCGATCTTCATGACAATAGAACTTTGTGCTGCTTCTGCCTTGTATCTTGTCTGGATGCATGGCGTAAAGACATACGATGTATGGAGAACAGATTTAGTTAATGTAATTACTTATACACTTGTCGGGGTTTTTCTTAATGTAATTGCAAACTCAATTCGTATACGGGAATTTGTTCTGACCCGCCAAATCAATATTCAAAAGGATCTTGATGACTTAACGGGTCTTATAAACAAGGGCGCTTTAATCCGAAATGTAAATGAATTCATAACATATTCTTCAACAAAAAAAGGCATTATGTTCATGATGGATATAGATCATTTTAAGTCTATAAATGATAATTTTGGTCATGATGCTGGAGACAATGTACTTGAGCAGTTCGGACATTTTCTCAAAAAGGAATTTGCAGATGGCGAAATAGTCAGCCGTTTTGGAGGAGATGAGTTTATAATCTTCGTTAAAGACAAGGATGATGAAGCAACCATAAGTGCCATTGCAAAGAAAATAAAAGAAGGTTCCGCACAGACAGTTACAATGCCTAATCCGGAAGAAAAGATTTGTGTAAGTATAGGTGTTGCAATTTACAAAGGTTCCGAAAAAGAATATTCAGAAATCTTCAAAAAAGCCGACACCGCCTTATACCTCTCCAAATCCGACAAGAAAAAGGATTTTTATCTTTTTAAGTAAAATGAGTTTTATTATGAAATACCTGAAAGCATTCCTTTTTGCAGGGATTATCATGGGAGCAGCATTTGTTTCCTGCAACACTGCAAAAGCAGAAGTTGAACCTTTGCCGGAACCGTCTAATCTGGACTATGGTCTTAGCCGCACTGAGAATCTTGATTTCATTTTTAATACCGCCTCACTTGGCAAGACTACAATTGTAATTAAGCGCAGTGAATGGAACCGTCTTTGTGACGACTATAGATATTTTTATAAAAACGAAAACTGTGTTCATGCCGAATGCTATGTTTACGAAAAAGACGGGCGTGCCTGGACCCTTGAAAATGTAGGCTTCCGTCTTCGTGGAAATACAAGCCGAATCTGTCCTCAGGGAATTGATAACGGAAGAGAACAAGGGCAAAAGAGCTACACTTGGAACCCTGATTATTTTCATTATGCCGAAAAGCCTAATGACGATTACCGTCAGAGTCATTTCAAAGTAGATTTTGAAGAGTTTCTTACTGATGATGAAGAACAGAAAATGGCAGGCTGCCTTAAAGGAATTGCGTTGAAGCGAATGGATAACTCCTGCACCCGCGAAATTTTCTGTTATGATTTGTTCCGCAAAAATGGAATCTGGACGGCTCCTCGTGCAAGTCATACAAGACTGCTTTTAAATATCATAGAAGACGAATCAGACAATTCTGTAACAACGGTAAATTATGGTGTTTACGAAATGTTTGAAGAAGTAAACAAGCAGTCTCTTAAGGAACGCGACAGTGAAAATTTTGCCGCTGCAAATGCCTGGAAAAACAACAAGGGCAATTTGTGGAAGGGCCATACCG